>Ga0065711_1000056_pt1 | contig 110727 bp, 53 predicted proteins | sample Hoacrofraction12_FD_59098 | JGI IMG/M metagenome (GOLD analysis project Ga0065711, IMG submission 59098) | Hoatzin crop microbial communities from Cojedes, Venezuela - Epithelial fraction 12 v2 (version 2) | ecosystem: Host-associated > Birds > Digestive system > Esophagus > Crop | place... | reverse complement strand
ACCCACCTGGACAAGGTCCTGTGCAGCCTGCTGTAGGTGACCCTGCTTTGTCAGGGGGGTTGGACTAGATGACCCACAGAGGTCCCTTCCAACCCCTACCATTCTGTGATTCTGTGATTCTGTGATTCTGTGACCTCAGTCCTAAAGAGAGAAGTCCCATGCCCGCAGCATCAACATCATCCGAAAACTCCAAACTGAAATGAAATAAACATCGAGCTTGGTGCCCAAGCCACCTCCGAACTTCCCAACTTCTGCCCGTTCCTGTTTCCACTATGGAACAGTTATTTCAGAAATATTATTACAGTCAGTCAGTCTGTCTTTGATAAGATGTTACATACTCAAACCTCAAAACAAACTGCTTTAAAATGTAGCTATTTATATGAAAAGGAAAGTTGAAAAAGTCAGATATTCAGTGTTTGGGTGGGACACGGAGGCTGAGGAGGGGCTACAGATGCAATTCAATACAGCACCAGTGTCATGAGGACAGGTGAGCGTTAACTACTGCTGGTGGACGTCATTATTTCAAATTTACTGTCATCTTTTTTTTTCAATGTCCACCTCTCTTGCCGATGACGTCTCTTTTATCAAGCAGTCTTTGAGGATATAGGTGAATTCCACTTGCCTCGCTCTTGGGAATAACCCCATTTGCCATTTACCAGGCACTCTCAGCTCATGCTTCTCTTTAGTCCAGCCAAAGCTTTGGGTTAAAAGGGGAAGGTCTGGCAAACTCCCGTTACTCCACAGCCTTGTTGTTGAAATCATAGAAGTCCAGAACCAGGGTGTGGAAAGCCGTATTGTATAAACACCCTAATGCATGACACATGACTAAGTGATAAATCCTGACACGTTTACAAAACAAAATGAAAATCTTCATTTGTCTTTAGGAAAGGGAAGTGCTCCCACGTGTTTAGACATCTGCACACTCAACATGTGGCAATTATTGCGCTGAGGAATTGGAGCACTTAACTGCCGCAGCAAATTAAGGCTCTAGTGATCAGTACCTTCTCAACACCGCAAAAAAAGCAATTGGTGGCTTTAGGGCTATTCAAGTTGAGGGATGCTTCTGAATGGCTTAATCCCATCAATATAGATTTACCTTCAGCCCAAGCAGTATCAGTTGTTTCCGTTTCATTTCAATTTCATTTCACTGTACATAACCATCGTATCCTAAAGCAGTTTGTAAGCTTACTATTGTATGTTTGCTTAAGTACTGAAATTAAATACACATAATGAAGCCATCTGCAATGAGCAGAATTAATAACTGGCATACCATATTGCTCTGAGATTGTTGACTATACAAACACGTAGTACACACACACACCGATCTCCAAAGAACTTGGCACTTTTCAAAACTTAGCAGTATTTGTTTGAATGTATCCCACATTCTTAGTTCTCATGGGATCCTTATTTACTTAGACTGGAAAACTCATCACTAAGTTTATCTCATAAAATAATCTTTTAGGCATCCTGTAAAAGGTCTTCTATTTAAAACAAAATTTTAAAAATGCAATGTAATATACACTTTAAATAATTTGTTTGGGAAAATGGTCAAATGGGCATCGTAAAATGGCAAAAGTGATTTATTGCAACATGATTCGTCTTGTGTATGTGGATATATCAGTCCGTCCCACACATATGAACCATCACTAGCTGCGCCTTTCAGAGTTGCCAGTGTTTGTTTGTGGGTGTGCAACGCTCCAGCGCAGGGTTGTGATGACCTGGTATTATCTCTCAGGATTTTCTGTGAAAGCAAAGAGAAGCTAAGAAGCAATCAACACTGGATTGTACCTGTCTTCTACACAAACATGTAAGGATCGGATTATTAATGCCTTCTCCGGCGAACCTATGTTTGTCTTTATTTCACAAGCAATTTTCATATCAGACTGAAAAATCAGAAGAAAAAGCTCTACTGAGCCAAGGTTAAACTGAACTTAGCCTTTGAACTTTTACCAAGAATGTTAAATTAAGTTTAAACTCACTTTTACGGAGTGACCTCTTTTGACAAATTATGGCGTACATGCAAGCACACACATGCACAAAAAAACACACATGTACTTACATAATCCAACCAAAACATCCATTTAAATTACTGTGAACTGATTGCACATTCCCACATTTCCTTAGAAACTGAATGTTACAAAGTGATAGTGCTTTTGTACCAATTGTATTATATCGAGTTTCTTTTCAGGTTACCAAACACCAGAGGAAACCTACGGTCTTTCATTACACTTCAAGAGGAAGAACAGAACAGAAAATTAGTCTAAAATTGGTCTAAAATTGACATTTGTTTATTTTTTCATGCTTACTCTTAAAGTGACAAAGGGGAAGTGAAAATGGGCCATACTGTATTAGGACCGCTACAAACAGAGAATTTGACTCTGTACCCTGAAACCTCAGAATCTGACGTAAAGGGATAAATAACACTAATTAAATAAGTACCCATTCAGGTCCTTTGTTTTGTGGGCTTGCTTGGTTATGTAAAATCTTTTGGGTTAAGGAAGAGCTATTTGTCTATTTGTTTTTTTCAAGTTAAAAGATGTCTGGTGAGAAAGATTACCTGGCTTCCCCAGGGGGTTAAAGAAAAAAAACCACTCTGTAGCCTCAGAGCAAGCAAAAAGAAAAGTAGAATAGTGAAATAAAGGAAAAAGTAAATTTGGCCTTGAAGGCTTTGAGGCACTAGTGACAAACGAGAGGTGACAAACAACATAGGAAATTGCAGCCGCGGTTTTGAGGTTTGTTTTCATCATTCCATCATTTCAGACTCTCCGTTTCTTTTTGTTTAAGTGAATTATCAAATGTCCAGGGCTTACATCGGGCACCTGTTGCCTTATCCTAAGAGGGTGTGGCTGCCACCGCTTCTTCGCACGACCAGGAGGAGGTGTGCCGAGATCAGCATCACCCCACACCAGCTGCAGCAAGGTGTCCAGAGCCCACCCAAGAGGAGCTTCAGCCTCTTCCCTGGAGGATTCATCATTGCTTTTGAAGTGCAGGAGAAGCACAGCTCTTGATCACAACAAGCCTGTTCAAAGCCAGAACTATTTTTTGCCAGAGTAGTTGGGAAGGCTTTTTCTTTCTCACAGCGATTGAGCCAAATTCTGGGGTTTAATTTTTTTTTATATATATATAAATATAACACTTTGAGGCTGTTACTAACTGCACAGGAATAAATCCCTTTTTATAAATCTACTTAAGCTGTTGGCTAGGGAACAATTTTCTGTTTTGTCAGAGTTAATGATGTTCGCGGGCCTGAGAAAGCCCTCTTTGGGCCTGCTGAATTATTTGTCGCAGCAGAGCTGTGTCACCACTGGTACATCGCGCCGTTTCGCTCGCAAACATCTGTGTTTCTGTTGCTCTTCCTGCTGCTGAGAGCATCTCCGCTGCCCTTGCGCGCATTCACGCCCTGCCAAGGAGGCAGCGATGCAGCCAGCCGGGCCAACGCACACTCGAGCAGAGCTCTTAAAGAGCAACCAGGAGGCCTTTGTAGAGGGGCCACAAAGGCTCTTTTTATTTGTAGCCCTTCTCAACACAACCAGCTCATTGCTGATGCTGCAGCGATTGCAGCCGTTCCTCCAGGCATGGCGGTACCGGGCTGAGCGTTGTCCTGGTGTGGTGCAGAGCCCTGGAGCTGCCAGGTCCTGTATCCCGCTGTCACGGCAAAAGACCCTGCAAGGGCTGCATCAAGGGGGATGCCTTGCTGGAACCCCTCCTAAGGGTGACATGTACCCAGTAGGTCTGGAAAGGGAAGACAAGAGGAGTCTCAATGCCCCAGCAGTTACCGCTAGGCTGGGTGTCTCATCATGATACCCCCCGAATAGGATTTTGGGAAGCCCTCCTCTAAGGGACACATTTTGGTGGCACAGTTATCACTAACGGCTAAAAGGGATCATTGGCACTGGTTATTTAGCATACCAGGGCATTCTACGCAAGCTAACATGAGAAGATTCCTGTCTTTATTTGAAGTGAAGCATGGTAGGTACGCATTTTCCAAAGAAAAAAAAGGGGGGGGAGGGAGAGAAGATATAAAATCAAACTACCAAACCAAGAAAAGAAATAAAATCAGGGCCTTTAATCTTCCTGACATAGCCAGAGTATTGACAGATTTTCCCAACAGTTGATCCTTTACAGACACGTATAGCAGCAAGTGAATCGGGATGCATTTGCAGTACAGCGTGATCACCACGTCTGTGTGTTGGGTCCCCTGCCTCCCTCCATGCTCTATTTTTCCTTAGGGGAGAAATGGAAAATGCCAAAGAACTTGCCCGGAGCATGGCTACAGGAAAATAAACCCAGCATCTGTAAAATGAGTACTGCTTTTTTGCCTGAGGATTGCATGGGCAGACAGAACAACCACCTGCAGTTTGCACATTCGTAAGTTGTGCACAGAGCCCTTCTGAGGGCATGCATGAGGTGCAAGCCAAACAGGGAAGATGTGCTTGAGTGCTTGAGCTGCACAAGAATTTTGGAGTTTCACTGAGTTCAAGTAGCCCAGGTTGATAAGAACAGTTATAGCAAAATCACTGATTTGTTTAGGAACAAGGGGAGAATGACTTGCATCATGCTTTTGTTAACACCGGAAAAAATCCAAATTTAACTAAATTGAGTGACACTGATTTAAAACCAATGTGAGGAGAATCTGGCCCAATGGGTTTTAAATTTTCTATTAAAATGCTTACTTGCATTTCCTCAATAAATACAGTCTATTTTAACGCAGGGGAATTAACGTCTTTAATGGTGCGTGCTTCCTTCTGGTTGATGTGGGAGCTGGGTATTGATGTGTGGGTAGAGATTATGTACTCGCTTCCATGGGATTGGAGCTGAGTTAGGTCTGGGGGGATTGCTGGGAGCTTTATGGCAAACAAAGAAATTCCTCAGTCGCTCTTCACTATATTGAGGAAAACCCAACTAAATCTGACCAGGGACAGCTATAATTTGCTGTCCTGTTCTTTTGATATTATTACTGTGCTATATTTTTTCACTAACTTCCTCCACCTCCCACCCTTGAGGGTAAGATGTCTATATATTTCTGTTTTCTACAGTTACACTATGTTTGGGACGTGTGCTCACCCCTTCTTCCTGGAATAGCTGTACTTGTTGGACAAAAAAAAATATAAACCAAAAACAAATACAAAACCTAATATTTCACAAAGCTTTGTGGGTCTCAGTTTTCCATACACATTGCTGCAATTTTCCTTCATTCAAATGGGAGAAGACTACAAGACTTAAGAAGTGTGATAAAGCTCTCAGTTTCATTTGCGTAGATTTGGTATAACTTCTGCAATTTCTCCCATGTATGATCAGATCTGCCATTTTTTGTAAAGATTGAAAGCAAATCTGGATGGCCAAACACAAGGCTTCAGATAAAATCATACATAAACCCTAGAGAAAACTAGATTGGCAACTAAATTTTGTATACAGTCTTTATCTCCATCTTGCCTCATGTTTTTGAACTTGTAGGAAATTGGTGACACTTAGAAGCAGATGTGAGTTGAGTGAATTGGCCTTATTTGCAGTAATAAGAGGATATGTGTGAAAATGAGAGCGAAAAATCTTCCCTAAGTAATCTTAAACAAAACATTTGACCCTCTCTAGAAAAAAAGAGAAGACAACATACACACAACAGATGTTGGTTACATTTCTAGTCACATCACTTAATGCAGCAGCAGGAGCGAGCCAGAAACTGTGGAGCCAAGCACAGCAGAGGATCAGCAGAAGAGTATGTCAGGTGACTTGGTCACCAAAATGTTTGAAGACCCAGGACCATATTTCAGTGAACTCGCTTAATATGAAAGTAAATAGTTTGCAAAAAAGTAAGTTTTCATTATTAATCCCAAAGTTTGGCCTGAAACCTTGGATTCACTCAGACCCCAACTGTAAAGCCAAACTCCAGAAGTCACAGCAAAGCAAAAAGGAAAAAACTTGTGTTGTGCACCAACTTCTGAAAAGCGCTAGTGGAAGGCAGAAGATGTTTCTGTCTCCAGTTACATGTTGTAATTCTTTCCTTTTTCTTAGCAGTTTCAGAAAAATGGCCTTTAACTTACAGAAAAATGTAACTTCTTTTTTCTGTTGAAAGAGAAATTCAGATGTGTGGATTGATGGTGACACCATGCTTGGCCTAGCACAGTCTGCCCATGGCACAAGAGCTGAAATGTTTTGCTCCTTCATGGTAAGGGCAGTGGAGGTATTGCATAAAGAGTTTGCTAAAGAAGACCTTCACACGCTCCCTCAGGAAGAAAGCCAAAGGTCCTATTTGCCTCGAATGGATCGATTGGATCTTTGTATATCTGGTTTACAGGATATTATCTTGATAACGTTGCCAGACTTTGCATTTCCCATATTAAAGGTGACCCAGAGCCCAGAATTTAATTCACCAATGAAAAGGTGTAAACAATCAGTTAAGCAATTTTGGGGAGAGAAAAAAAAAACAACAGCAAAAAAACAATAACGGCACTACACATTTGGCTATTAGACCAATTGATATTAAAATTATTGGGGTTTTTTTTCCTTTAGTTCAGGAAATCTCATTATATTTATAGCTGATGTCACAGAGAAAACTTTTACTGAGAGCAGCATCAATTAAAAAAAAAATCAGCCACGCTAGTTCAGGTGAATGGAACAATAATAAAATATCCTTCCTCAAATACTACCAAATTCCCATCATATCCCCCAGGATTAAACTGTGTGAATGGGCAACAGGAAAAACCCAGGAGTCTCCGATTACAGGAAAGAGCTGCGACTTATTTATTTAATTCCCCCCCTCTTTCCCACTCGGGGGTGGGGGGGGGAAAGCCCTTGTAACCGACTCCAAGAGCTGCCCCTGCTTGGGAGTTTGAACACAGGAGGAACAAGATAAATTCCTCAAAATTCTAATTGGGGAACAGTTGACTTAATTGGTGGCCATTTGGCAGACAATGGGAAAGGAGCCCTGGCTGGCGCTGATGGCACCCCAGGGGGATATAACCTTGCAACAGGCCTGAAAGCTCTCAGGGACAGATTGTTTCCTGAGAAGAAACCATGAGAGCAAGGGTTGGATTAACCCTCCAACTGTCAAGCTTTATTAGGAGTAATCAGGCTAGATACAGCAAGGGTTAAACACAGGAAACTGAACTGGCAATGATGACATATGTCTCTTTAAAAACAAGGACAGAGAAGCAGGGAGAGAGAGAAGGATTTGGTGCAGAAAACACACCTAAAAGAACTCCAACGTGATTCTTTCTGGTTCAAATGAGGCGTCCGCTGGCTGTTGGGCCTGCCCGCTCTGCAGTGTCCCATGTCACCTACGCAGAGTTTCTGGCTTTCCCTGGGTTTACAGGCTGCGCTTAATTCCCGATGGCTTCTTTCGCACAAGCAGGAGTTAGCACCGAAAATAATGTGTAGCTGGTTTCCAAGGGCCTGATCCTGCACGGAGCTGAGCAGCCAGCACTAGAAGCCAAGCAAGGAGCAGATACTTCAAGGTGCACACAGAGAGTTTTTTTACAGTGGCTTTGTGCCTTACTCCCAGGATGTGCAGAACTGCAGAGGGAGGTTTTATTACATCAGCAGCTTAAATCAAAATTAAATCGACTTCCAAGGTTTGGGGATTTGTGGATCAGATCAGAGGCAGCCCAAACGCTTTTAAAAACCCTACCAAGCACTCCTGTACCTCACACACCCCAACCCAGAGTCTTTCCCAGTTGGTTGCTTCTGGCTGGTCTGTGGGTCAAATATTCTCAATGGAAAGAGCAGATTGCCATGAGATTATCTGAGGTACCTGAAGTCTTTAGCAAACACATTGAGGGCATCCCAACAGCACAGTTTTCATCTTTTTCAATGCATAAAATGGCAGCATATTTATATTTCTAACACACGTGTACAGCAGGAAAGAAGGAACGGGGGATCTGTATGTGTGTATATTATTTTCATGATTTAAAATAGAAACAATTAACCTCAGGGTCAGGCATTCCCAGGCAGTTAATGACCACCTGGATTAAAAGCCCTCAGCTTTGCCTCAGGCCCTCAACTCCTGCAGTCAGTCATTAACTGCTGGAGATTCCCCTTCTGTCAAAAATCATTGTTTAATTATAAAGATGGGACTGAACCCAAATTGTCACTCTCTTTTGCCCCTGAATTTTGGAAAAAGTCAGAATCTGAATTCAGATCCAAGAACTGCTGTTCAGGGGCATCTCCGCTTAATTATAAACCTATCAGTTAATTACTGCTATAAATTTCTGACACCCAATTGGTTATTCAACAGCTTGCTAACACTGCAGCAGAGCCCGTATTTTGGTCAGAACAGAGTGTCCATGGCAACCCACTGGCCAACATGGGGAAAAGGTAATTACTGGAGTTATTCAGTTTCTTCATCAAAGTCACTGCCAAATCCTGTTCAAAGTAAGCAATCTTGCCCTCCAGTTGGGGAGTTTCTTGCCTACTTGTGTCTCTGACTTAAAGATCCTCCATTTCCCGTAAATGTTGCAACAGGTCGTTACTTCCAGCAACTTTTCTCAGTCGCTATTGCTCAGATCTGCAGGATGCGAGGGACTGTTCTCTGCCATACCTGGTCTGAGGTCACTGCCCTGCCAGCCGCCAGCCTCCAGCAAAGCCAACAGCTTAATTAATTTTTTTCTCTATTAAACATTCCAAGAAAGAAAATACTAAAATGATAATGAAAAAAAAGAGAAGTGCAAAGGGTACCTGGGCTTGTGAAGCATCTCACCTGTGTTTGAAAGTAAGGGAGGAACCGCCGGCTGCAAACCCACTGCAGAGAGTTGACCTTTACAATGGAAGGTTGCAGAAATCCAATTTGATCCGTAGTCACCTATCTGCCTCTGCCCCTTTCCTGAAATGTCAATCTTGCGGGGAAATTTGGTTACATAAGAGAAGAAAAATCCTCGTAGGCAAAAAAAAGGAAACTGCTCTTGAATATAGACCTTTCAATTCACATTCATTTCCAGTTAGTGCAGCAAAGCAGGCCACAAGTCTCCTCTGTCTAGGAAATCTGAATGGAAGTTGCTCGTACAGATGTAGTCAGCAACTGCGTGGTTCAGCGGAGATTTTTAATATAGGACTAGGAGAGAGAAATTGCCAGCAAAGGATCCAATTCAGTGTGCAAAGCGGAATTTAAAGGGAGAAAAATGTGCAAATAGCACTGGATATCATTTGAAAACAGCAAATAGTGTGTTGGATTCTCACTATATTTCAGCAATGGAATTGAGCAGACATATATTCAAAAAGGGTTTGGGTACTAAAATAATACCTCAGCTTTCAGCAGGCACCAAAGTCCAAAATCCAGACTCACAAGCTGGGAACTCCTGCCCGAGCAGGGATTGAGTGGTCCTGAAAATCCCCCAGGAGTGGGACTCCGGCACCCTGCCTCTCCCCTGGAAGCTGCACTGCTCTGAACAAAGGCAGGAAGGATTGATATGGCAAGGAGAGGATTTGGGGTGCCAGATCCCGGGAGGATCGAGGCATCAGTTTGCTGCCCTGACTCAGGCTATCTCACAATACACCTACCCTTTGCTTTCCTAATTGTTATTTAACTAATCAGCAAATTATTTGATCAGAAAATAGATTCACAGAATAGAATCATAGAATAAAAAATAAAATAGAGTTTTCAATTAACCTTATGAGGAGCCTCAATTTCTCCAGGGCTTTACCGGGGTGCCAAAACCTGGATGAAACCCTGCCTGCTTCCCCTCTCCCCTCTGCAGCTAGCAGCTAAAGCAGATCTACAAAACCCAGGATCGCACCCAGACCAAGTATTGTCTTTGTTTTCCCGTTGCCTGACAGTCCAAGCAGAGTCGGGTCCCTGAGACTCAGTCCTTATAATTTGCATTCTCAGTGTAGAATCCTGCCTGGCACTTCCCATCTAATAACTGCGCCTTTTGTTTATCTATAATCCACCCCTGTCACTGTATACCTGTAGTGCACCTTTATCTCTAAGCCTCGTATCTCCTGTACAGAGACCATTCAGCCCTGGGGCTTGTCAGTTTTATGATTCATGGGTATATTGTACCTAAGATCCTACAAAGAAGGTCTTGGAGTAATTTAAAAATAAAAAAAGGAAAGGAAACAGGTATTTCAGATGGCATGCTGTGTGAAAGAAATCCCTTATTGACTAGTCTAATCTTGTATAATGTAATCTAATAATAAAGCCTGTTCCCAGAGGTACTGCTCAATAGATGTTATAGTGTTAAAACATGTTTTATGCTGTGTTCTGAAACATATTAAGTGTAACAAAATTGTCCAGCTACTTCTTACATACCAGCTACTAAATGCGACATGAATGCTGTCAATAAAGTAAGCAGTTACTATATTTTAGTTTTCTCCGAGGCATAGGATTCAGTTATACTTTCAGTAATCAATTAATTGGCTGCTCATTACTGACACAGATTGCTTGCAGCCTTTCAGGCTGTGCTCCCTCTCTGCGCTGGGTGTTGGACTGCACAGAGCATCCTGCCCCACATGCTGGGGCCATCGGTCCAGAGGATGCCAGGCCACCGCCTGCTGCTTTAGGAGCACATCATCCCTTCTGAGCTGGGAACCACCTCATAGCAGGGATGGGTAGAAAAGGCCCCATGCAACTGTGCAATGCAATCCTCAAAGGGGCGAGTGCCCAGATTTTACTCAGCATACTGGGGCAGGTTGAATAGGATGTGCAATGCTTCAGGCTCTCCTTATATCCCCATCTTTTGGAGCAGCCTTTGCCTCAAGCATCATATCAGGTTCTTCTCCTGGACCTAACAAGATAAAAATCTCCTCCAGCTGATTCTCTCCAAAAAGAAAAGGAAGGAAAACTCTGCGTTCCTGACTCACACTGTTGCCATGATGTAGTGTACCGAGATGACACACAAAGAATTGCCTGACCGAAGGGATCTCCAGATGTGGGGCTGGGATGAGCTGCAGGGATGGAAATGATACACAGGGGGAAAAAGGGCAGGAACTTCTTCAGATTGGCTTGGGGACACTGGAAATGGCCATGTAACAGCAGCTCAAGCACTGCTTCTCCTAAAAGGTATCAAACAGCAGCAAAACAGCAACACACGCCTGCATGAGGGGTCGGTGCACACTGCCTGCGACCCAGCCCTGGCAGAAGTTTCCAAGTGACCTCGGTGACAAAAGGATCTGTCTTGCTGAGATGCTCTTCAAACTCGAGACCCCATCCTCTTTCGCAGTACATGAATTTTCTTGGAATAGCTGCTAGTTTTTTTCAGGGTAGTCGTAGATTAGAAATTGTATGTCTGGGGTCTCTTAGATTATTTTTTATTGGGTGTGTGTATCACACAGAGTGGTTTCCGTCCCTTGATTAAATGAGTGTGACTCTTAGAACCAAGTTTTTAATAATAAATGTTGTATTTACAAATTCATCATTTGCAAATACTCTCCAGGCTTCCTGTAAATTGCTGTTTTCACGGAGACTTCTTTCGGCAAACTGATTTATACAAGTTTGGTTTTATTTGTAGAAAGCAGACAGAAAATGGGAGCGAAGGCAAGAAAAGATAATGCTGTTGGGGTTTTTTCCCTTAAATGAAAATTCTTGGAAAATTAGTTGTTAATCCTGTTATAGTTGTAGTGAATATTCAAAAATTATTTTATTGTTGTCATATAAAATGACAAATTATGTCTAATATATTTGGGCAATAGCAATACTACTGACACTAATATTACTCTACTGATAGATTTCAATAGTAATAATCAGTACAAATATTATTAGTGATTTAATTGCCTTATCTCTACATATATTGTGTACACACTAGAAATTAGCAAAACAGAGAACAGAATTACATGCTGACATCTATATTTTCCATGCATTCTTCATAAAAGTGTGCATAAACGTATACATATTCCCCTTAAAATTATGCCAACAATTGAAGTGTCAAGATATGTATTGTTCCTGCCAGACCTGAGAAATGGAAAAGAAATGGCCATGAACAAATATGAATAATTAAAACAGATTCTCAGCATATTTTAGATATGCAGTTGCTACCAACATATGATAAATATTGCCTTAAACTGTGTGATGTATCACAGCACAATTAGCAATTATTTATCACAGTAACAATACAAACTGTGTCCTCAATATGCTTAATTGTATATTTAAATTAAATACAGGCAGTCCCTGTAAAGTGGAAGTCAATCAATATATTGCAATTAATACAATCATATCTCTCCAGAGGTCTAGCAGGTGTGTTAGATATAGACAGAGATGCAGACTGTATAGCTTCTTAATACAGTAGGACATTCACATGGTAGGAGGGCCTGAAATACAGATGGTAAATATAGGTACATATTAAGTAATACTAAACATAGGTACATCATTATGGACCATGAAATTGTTAGCCTTTATGTAGTCCCAGCATCTTTTCAGAGTACAGTAGAACTATCACTCTAGAAAACATTACGTGTTGACATCCAATTGGAGTTTAACAATAAAACAATTGCCTATTAATTCTAAATTAAATCCTGTTTAAGATAAATTTAATTTAAAGTGTGGCTTAAATGGCTCACAAGAGTGACAAATGCCCTGACTGAGGCAGTCCCAAATAATTTGTACTACTTTATTATTTCAGCCAGATAGCCATTTATTATTTTTGTATTATTATTTTAATTTACTGATATCCCGTCTGCTTGCGTAGAGCTGTTTGAACAACCAGAACTACAGAGCTGTCAGATGCTTGCTAATTGTAACCCAGAGCTGCTAACATTCCTCAGAAACTTTCACAAGCAGACAGAGTCATTAACATCATTTGACCATTTCATTTCAGGATTCATTTTACACAGCTGGAGCTGAGCTGCTCTGCGAAGAAGATATGCCTATAATTGACAAAACACAGGAATGACCCCAAGCCAGCAACAGAAAAAGAAATCATGTGTTACTTACATCAGCTAAAGGTGCTTACACTTTTGGAGTTTCTTACAACAGATTTTGTGTTCTGTGTGTTGGTTTTGTTTTCATTTTGGTTTTGTTGGTTTTTTTCTGGAAACAGAACAGCTGCAAAATAATCTTCATCCGGTGCATACTTTAAATAGTAGCAAATAATAATCTATAACTGATGCAAGCTCTCTGGACATGGTTACCATCACAATATCCTTTTAGATTCTTTCTGAAAAAGCGACTTTTCTTCCTTAAGCAAAAAACCACACAGGTACAGTCTGCATTTGATATTCTGGTGAACGGAACCCCTCAGCACTCCAATTCCCTGAAAATTTTCCGCATTGATTTGTAACCTTTGGGGGAAAAATTCTTAATTCTCCATGGTTTCTGATCACTTAGGCTTTTCTGGGCTTGGGTAACACAGCATGCCACATGTTTTCCTAACAAATTGCATTCGGACACTTTCCGACACTTTCATTATTTTAACTCAGGTAATAATTAGTCACTGTCAGAGCTAAGACTTAGGTTGTGCAAATCAGAATAAATTTACCTTGCTGTAGCAGCAGTCACAAATGAAGCAATAAATTAGAAATAGCAAATTGTTACGGACTTAAGAGATCACATCTCAGAATCGCTACCTGAAATCCAGGAAATGTTGCAGCACTGCCAAGATTTCCTGGAGAGCTTAATTTTTCCAGATAACTTTGTGTTTTGAGAACATTATTGCAAAAAGCCCTGGAGATCTTATACTCATGACATTCCCTAAGAAAACACAACAGGACTCTGCTTTTGCAAAAAATAAAATGACCGAAGACTGTTTCTTATTAGTATGACATGCATGTCTTTCGAAGGTCTTCAGGGTTCAGAGTCTCTCCCCCTCCCCAGCTTCCCTCTCCCTTATCCGTACAATTTGTACAGATTAAATACATGGTGCAACCCCATGGGTTCTCTGTTGTAAAACTATGTCTAATATGAGGCCACTAGACACTGTCACATAAAATCCATTAAAGTCCATCAGATGCACTGTCTTGGTAACATTCAGCTCATTGTCATTGGGCTGCTGCAATGAAGCATAGAGTGCCTGCTTTGAAACTTGATTAAAACAATTCATTAAAAGTAAGGCAACTAATCAGAACACAAGGGTTGTCTTCATGGGACTTGAAAAGTTCATTAGTGCCCCCACTATGAAGAACAGAAGCGGGAAAAATAAAGAGCCAGGAGAGAGAAAGAGAGAGCCCTCCTCCTCTCCTCCTTTTCAAGCTCTTATCCAGGGGCTGGGGTGCCAGTGTCCTTCCCCGATGCTTTAATTGGTTTGATCTGATCCTCCAACATCGTCCCAAAGCTGTCGTTTGAAATTAGTGGTCATTATGGCTTGGTCCCCCTTTTTTTCATTTTCTTAAAAAACTATAGAAATGCTAGCGGGCACTGTTTTCCTCCTAATTTCACTTCTCTCACCAAAAACCCCACAGATTTCATTATACGAATGCCCTTCTGTATAAAAGCACAAGAAACAAGAAGAAACTGCATCGCAGTCTTTTTTATAGTGAACACTCGGCTCGTTTTCTTTCAAAATGTCCTCCAATTTCATTTTTAACCCCCAAAAATAAAAGCACTTGACATTGATAATTGTTTTGAATTTGTCAAAACAACGCTGTTTTAGAAGCCATAATTTATGCTTTTGAATTGCCAGAAAAATACCCAAATTTTAAATTTTCTTTCTGAACAAATTTCCTTTCAATTTGAAAATGAAAACAGCTTGAACAAATTAGTGTATTATTTTGGCCAAGGTCTGGTTTTGACAGTAAAATTCCCACTGACCTGTCCGAAACTCATGAACATGGGTACCTGAGCATAAACATGATCTTTCTTCAAAATCTTATTAAAAAGAAAAAAAAAAAAAAAGCCCTTGCACAAATGGTATCTCTGTGTAGAGGCTGCTTTCTAGCACTCGCACCTAGTGTTTGAGGATGCAAGGGGCTGCTGCAGGTCTGGCAGACCACGTCGGCTGTCTGCAGAGGTGCATTAGCTCCTGAGTTGAACAGGTAAATAGCAGTAAATTCACAGAGCCTATTTCACCAGTGTTAATGTTCTTGTGAATAGTAATAGCGGAGCACCACTCCAGACACCCTTCAGGAGGGCTGTGATTTACGTGAGATGGGAAAGGTTTATTCTCTTTGTTCAATATAAACCATAAACAAAATTCGTCCAAATGACTATTATGAAAAGTAGCTTCACAATATTGCATGAATCTTTCCACATCCTATACCTTATCTAAAGTTTATGCCTGGAAGATGGACTACTTGTATTGCAGGAACTCTATAGATTATCTCCATTACCGATTAGAGAGACTGTCTTTTTCCGTACCTCCTGCCTACCCATTTGTTACCTCCTTAAATGAATGAAGGGTCTTTTGATTACAGGGTTCTTTGCTCAGGAAACCACCATATTTGCAAACACAAATGCATATATACACTCTAATGAATAATGAAGGTTATTTATTGCTTGTGCTTGAAATAATGGTTGATTCTGGAGTGCCTTTCATAAAACCCACATCAGAAAGTGTGTTATGTCCTGACATTTTCATTGCAGTTCAAGTAAAATAGTCCTCGGAAATTGTCTTGCTACCAAATTGCAATCATAAAGGCATGGCTTCAGACTCTGCGAATCACTTCAGATTGTGAACTTCTGGATAATATATAACATAAAGAGTTTAATTGAATCAGTCAGTTGGGTTTTTGCCCAGAAAAGTAGAAATTTAAATGCTGATGCAGCTTTAGCTTCCAATGACACCAGTCAGCACTCCTTAGATTGGATTGTAAATAATCTTATTTGAGGATATGCAGTATGATAGGGATATACTTGTCTGTAAACTTGCTAGCAAAAGTAATTAAATAATTCCATTGTGTACTAAGACATATGAAAAATCACTGACCCCGAAGATTCAATAAGTATTTACCAGCAGCTAGAAGAAAATACTGACTTTTTAGCAACTCTTCTCTGATTTTGGAGTTGCTAGGACAAAAGAAAACTAAATAATAAATCAAAAGGCAGCAACAGCAATATTTGCTTCTGACCCATGTTTGAAGAGGTTTGTGGCAAATGCCTTTCAGCCCACTTGGATGGCAATGCGAATCCACTGTCTGAATGCAGCTTGGTTCATGTCCCAGTGTTTAGAATTTCATCTGGATTGGTGTCCTGAGCATCTCGAATGAGGTTTTTCAGTCTTCAGCTACAGCTGACAGAGACAGAAAAATAAATGCAAACAGGTCTCCCACCTGATCCAACATAAGGTATTGTATCCATTCTAGACCAAAAAAAGGAAATCTGATCAGTGCTTTTTACTGAAAGCAATATTTACCCCCAACTCACAAATACCTCAAATTTTTTTATTTTTCAGAAGTTTCTCACTTTCGTAATGAGGAATGCTAAAAGTGAAAAATAAAACAATTTAAAACTGTACCTTTAAACACTTGTAGGACCTTTAATACTTTCTTTTGCCTTTTTTTGAGAGAAAATGTGAAAAAGAACAACTGAAAATATTAAGGGGGTGAATAAAAGACAGAGGAGCAAAAGTTCAAAGAAGTGAAAATATTGGTTCTGTTTTAAAAGCAGAAAGCTGCATATCTTAAGGGTTGGGGGTTTTAAATTATTTAAAATACATTTAAAACTTTCATCTGCAGTTTTTCAAGAAAGCAAAAACCCGAGTGAAGGGTTTTCCTTAAATATTACTGATGTTTTCCTTAAATATTACTGATGTTTTCCAACGTCCAAGTTCAGTGAGGTGCAGTTATTCAATGTAAGTGGCATCTGATCTGAAGTACCTGAGGGGAAAAAAAAATTGCCTCAGAGACAGCTTAGATAGAGTGTGAGGTGATAGTCTTTTTTACTGTAGCTGTTAGTGTGTGTAGGAAAGCTAAAGAATTTGTATTAAGCGTGAATTAAGAATTCATACTTTAGATGTTGTTTCCCTACCCATACTACTCACAGAGCTTAAATGCTACAACTGCCTTCAGCTTCATGTTGTAGCATCGTTAGTCCATGCAAACTCAGTCATGTTTACCAGACCAGATCACTAATTTAGTTCCACTGGATCTCTAAGTAAAGAATTTGAGAAAGTCTCAAGCACTTCACAAAACGACGCAGAGCTCCTCAGACATTGCATCTGTACCCTCCAGCATGGGTGCTGTGCTGCCAAAATTGTTGTTTACCGAAAAGTTGTGACATCAGAGACCACTGGCTTGTATTTTTAAAGGTCATGTTTCACCTAGAAGTAAAAAAATGGCAATTTTATGGTGTCGTCAAATTCCAGTGGGAGTCATCTTCCCTTTCTAGTGCAGTTAGCCACAGTTACCATTACAAAACAGAAACTTCATTCTGCTTGGAAAATGGCTGCCTTTCATAACAGCCAGGAATACATGCCTTTGGGAACATTCACCCTTTTTCCCTTATCTTTATTTTTACTAAAAAGTAAAAAAATAGCTGTTTGTCACTACTCAAACTTTTTGTTTCTGCAAACTGCAGTAGGAGCTCTCAAGATACCTCATCAAGCTTCATTTTATAATACCTTTATTATATTTCCCTGCACAGTCTTTCTGTTCTTTTTCCCTTTGCCTGCATCTTCCTGATGATTAGCACTATGCTTACAAGGAAATCATCAGTCACTGGTGCAAACCTCAATGCGCTTGCTTCATGCAACTGAAGATATGACCAAACATGCCTTTCACCAGAAACACTCAAGATGCCTCCAAAATACCAAATTTTCTAAAGAAAATATAGATGCATCTCATTTTTTTGCAGTTACTGTCTTACCAAAATCCTCTGAGGGCTGAAAACGTGATGCATGAGAATACATGGACAATACAGCTAGGTCACCTTGGTCACTGCACAAGGTAAAGGCTGTCTGGCCAAGGCAGTATGGCTGCATTGCGTTCATTTTCGTAGTAGTCCAGATGCCAGTAGGGACCACAGAGCTAGGGGAAAATTACACCAACTCTGCACTTTTTTTTAAGTGCGGAATTAGGCATACTTTCACCTGCCTCTGTAAAGTAATACTGACCCTCATTTTGCCACAGTTCTGTATCAAAAGTAGTTCAGCCAGGATGGAGAGCCGGCACCCCTGTTTCTTGCCAAAACTTATTAGCCACCAGACCTACTTCAGCTCCAAAAAATGTGAATATGTATCCAAAATCAACTTGCAGATGGATTTTGCTTCCATTAAATTCCATGGTGAAAAAAGCCATATATAAGGTTTAATTTAATTATAGGCATACAGCACTTGCAAAAAAAAATAGCTTCATATTTGGATTTATGGAATTATTTTACTGAAAAAGAATTACGTTACATATTTAAATCCCTGGTGGCTACTAATATTTTATTAAATACAGTGTAAATCCAGCTGCGACCATGCAATAAAACCTCCAAGGGGCAAAAAAGTGTGCTTTATATTTGATTTCTGCACGCAACAGCTTGGTCTCCTGAATACTGCCCATATGCCATTATGCTCTCCTTGACACTGATCTTTAGCAGGGGCTCAAGATGCTGAACCCCGACTTAAACATACAGAAGGAATACGGTAAGATTAGACACCACGTCTAAAATTTCATATATCTGTCCCACTCACAGACAAAACCTTGTGCTAAGCTATTATACAAATGTATTTAAAGTTGGTTAATAAAATACACACGAATTCAGTTTGTAGTAAGAGAAGTTTGATTTCATTACAGAACTTCAGGAAATAGCGATGTGACTCTGTGGACAGTCACCCACAGTAATTAGCTGGAGAGTAAATCCATTTGTTTTTTGCTTTTTTTTTCATCAGGACATGCATTTTCACTCTCATGTGCCCAGGGTTTGAAAGGTTTACATTACATAAAATTAGCACTATATAAACTATGAGCTTCATCTGTTTTCTAATATGATTGCCCCTTTCCTTCAACAGAGTAGCCTAATTGATAGCCTCCATTGTATGCAATGCACGTCAATAAATACTGAACATGAATGTGAATCAATATTGTGTTAGTACTGGGATTAAGCAAGCTATTTTCTCCCTTTTTTTTTTCCAGAAGAGATGAATATAAGTAAATAAAATGACTGTTTGTCTGAAATTCTGCCTGGGGATTTAGTTTTGCATTTCACTGTAGAAGCACAACATCAGAAGTCACTCTGGTCCCTCGTACTTTGGCGAAGTGTGGACAATAGAAGCCAATATCTCAGCAGACTGCTGGGAAGGACAGCCCTTTTCACTAAAAAAAGAAGCGCTGTTGCAGAGGCAAAGAGGTTTGAGTTCTGATATCTTGGTGTTTTTTTTCCTTTTTGTTTTTCAAGCCACAAATTAGAGGACAATTTATGAGAGCCTACACATAATTTATAGGACCAATATTGACTGCTCTTGACCCTGTGTGTTATTTTGCAGTCTAAACAATGCCAAATCGCTTAGATGACCCAATACCATGCCAAAATCCATAGACACCTGATATATCTTACACAAATTTTTAAAGCATGGCAAAAACACAACCCAGTGATAAATGACCACAGTATTTTAGATCAGTTCTTGCAAATGCAGAGCACAAGAGCTTTGGCAAGCCTCTACGGTTATGGGAAAAGAGGTTTAGAAAAGGAGGTCTGTAATGTTAGGACCTGTTAGCCACTAGATCAAAGTTTGGATCTAAGTCCAGAAAGACAGGAGCTTACAAAAAAGCTCTGGACCAGTTGTTGCCCATAAACACTCAAAAGCTTCAGATGTAGGTTAGCCTACTTGCTAAAGTGCTTGACATTGCTTTACGTGCCCTCGGGGGAATCGCCTCTGCTTTCCGAGGGGTCAGAACTCGTTATCCCCATGCTGACAGGTTGATGCAGAAACCCTGTGCATCCTTCTGCCCCCTTCCAACAGGCACCGCCTTGCACTTATTCTCTGCTTTGAGACCGAGGGTGATTATTTGGCGTTTTGGTTTTTTTTTTTCAAAGGCACCTAAGTGAAAATAAGTGGATCTTAGATGTTTAAGAGACTTAGGAATGTAAAGTAATTTTTTCCAGAAATCTGTAACTATACAATCCCCTTCAAAGACCTGATCTTCAAAAGGGCTCAGCTCTAATGTAAATACCAAGGTTAATGGCCAGATTTTCTAAGGAACTAAACACTCCAAGGCAGTGGCAATATTTGGCTTTGTGAGGGCTAACTTTTAGATTGAATATGTTCATCAACAGCATATTTATTTAGAAGGTAGTAACACTTCAGTACAGATCCAGAAGCAAAAATCTATGTCAACCATATCTGAAATTACTGCTCCAACCACAGGTCTTTCATCAGAGGAGATGCTGGTACATGGGTCCCCGTTTTACTGCTCTAGTCACGCAGTTACAGAATCATTCCCACACTTTCTTTTCAGTTATATATATTTAAACATACATCTGTATGCACACTTATACATGCAAATCTGCATTTGCTATAACTGTATGCTGTGTATGCACAAATGCATAATACACAGTGAAAAATCATTATAGTGACCTCTTAAATATGTGCTGCATTTCTTGCAACTTAATTTACCTTTATACATAGAAAAGGGAAAGTACAATATTTTAAGGATGTACTTTGAAGATTATTTTTCAAGTAGCAGCAAACCTTTTCTGCACAACTACTTACACTAGATGAATTGTCGTTTTCCTAGCTTGAATCTACAACAGTTAATTTAAACGGTGACTTGTGGAGAATGTATGGCTAAATCAAGTCTTCACTTGGAGGGCTCAGCTTAATTTTCTGTGGCATCTTGTGTCACAATATGTCACATCAGTGCAGCTGCATAGGTGGATGGGATACTCTTAAAAAAGGCATCACTCTTACATGGGTTTTTCTGAAACGCCAAAAAAAACACAAAACAAAAAATGTTAATAAACTGGAGCTCCACGTGTCAATCTGTTCTTATGGTTAGTTACTGTACCACTGGAGGAGTTTGGGGAGAAAAGAGGACACAGCTTTGCACTGCACAGTCATTTCGCATGAACCTTTTAAATTCCAATCTGCACTGACAAGGTCTCTTAACCTCGAGTACTGTTCCAAAGTACCTGAGACATGAACAAGCCCACAAATTCCTTTTTTTTTTTTTTATTTGCCTCCCACCCCTTTCCCCTTTGTTGCTATAGTAAAAATGTTTCTACTTTTCTACATCTGTCTGCTGTTGCCAACAAAACACTGGAGAACAGGAGGTGATCTTTCTGTTTTCGTTCCAGCAGCCTGGCCCTGAATGAGTTTAATCGGCTGAGAAACGCGACTGAAAAGGGCTTTGCTACCCTTTCTAACTTCACTGCGCTCAGGCTTTCTGTAGCCTAGAGAGTGACACCCCATGCCTTATTTCACTGTGGATTATTTAGAATGCTTCAATTGTGACTTGTCAATGTGGTCTGGGGTAGATCAAGGCAAAACCTCCGACAAGAAAACAGCAATGCGAATATGATGTGACTGACTGTCGCACAATGGACTAATACCTCTTAATTTGGACTTTTAGCAATCGTTTACCGTCTTTACGCCCTTGAAGATTCCAAATCCACTCTTACAGAGAAGAAAAAAGTCCTTTTCTTTTTCCTCCCTCTGCCTCCTTCCCCCCCCCCACCCCAAGTGTATCGATCAATGTCTCTGTATGCATTTAATAGCTTTATTTCAAAGCATTTTACTCTTAAAAGCCCCTCTCACCAAGGCATACTGTTGAAAAACTGTGCAGGTGTAATTAAATGAGCCAATTTTTTGCCCTGGACTGCATCCCTGTTCTCTCTTTGGCACTAGAACCAGAAGATGAGGCTTGGTCATTTCTTATCTCTGGGCAATACTGATTTTGGGTGTGTCTTTTTTTAATTAAAAAAAATAATTAAAGTGAAATTAATTGGTTAAAGGTTAATAGATGTAGGGATTGACGTCCTTAGTAAAAGTACTCCACCTGAAATGACAGTGCTGGAGCCTTAATATATGACCAGCTAGTTATGCCCATACTACACCCAGGAGTAATATGGCCAGGGCATCACTGAATGCCAAGTATCCTGTGACTTTGCTGTGGAGACTGCTTCAAAGTTATTCAGTTACTGCTGGATGCTGCAACTGTATTTGCAAAGTTCACTAAGAAATGGAGGGAACCTATTCATTTATTTCACATGGGAAGTTTTCACACAATGGTTTTTTGCTCACTTCAAGATCTAGGGAAATGGTTCAAAAATAGCATTTCAGAAATTTCATACATCTCTTTTGATATTATTTCTGTTCTTTGTCAGGCGTTTTTCACTAACACTTGTCTGCATGACATTTTGTCCACAGAAAAAAGCTGCAGGAGAGCCTTGTGGGCGCTCGTGCACATGTATTTTCACCAAAAGGGTTAGAAGGTCAGTTGAAAGCTCTTTGCAGTACGGGTGTCATCCAATGAAGACAGAGAAAAGTAGCTATGCATCTTAATCAGGCATCATGAATTGGAAATACTCAAAGCAATAGTCATGGTGAATAGTCTGTGATTAGTCCACTAGCTGAAATTGGACAACATAAACCACATGCCGAATTGTTTTGAATTGTGAACATATTTGTAAAAACTAAAACTTGTCAATAGAGAAGTCACAAACAGAATAAAGGTAAAAATTGCTCAGATAGATTGTTCACAAAGGATAGAGCGCAGAGCTACAACCTGGGATGGTAATGACCCCGATAACCTAGAGGTGAAGGGCTGGAGAGCCCATAACCAATCACCTTTGAATTCAGTGTACTGGACTGTCTGTTGGAAAATTAAACAAAGACCCAACTGTAGTAATTGTGTCACCTTATGTACTTAAAGTAATTTCCCCAGCTCAGCTCAGTGTCTGGAGGAGCAAATGGGGAAATTGCCTGTTGTGTCACTTCTCTTCTCTAAGGCTTTATATCTACTCAATTTTTTCCTCAGTGCTTTTCTACTGCTCTTCACAAAAACATTGCAAAGTTCCTTAGAACAGGCAATAAAATGCACAGATGGCTGAGCCAACAGAAATAAAACTAAAATAAGACCTTCGCACAAATGTGAAAAGGTGAGACAAAAAAAAAAAAACACCTTTGCATAGCTGTTTTCTTTAAGCATTGGTCCATTTTGGCTGTACTGGAGTTACTGAGAAAATATATTTATTTACCAGTTCACTGTTGCAATATTATTACTTTATTTTTTTAAATTAAAAAATCTTAAAACAAAACTTGCTATGATGGGTGTCAGTAATCAGGACGTGGCATAAACCTGACGCTCTAATTCTATGTGGTTATTGACTAACTAACCCCAATCTGCCCCAGAATGGACTAAGAGCGCAGTCACCCTCCTCTGCAGCGGACACTGGCTGCTTGAAGAAGGGGGTTCATTCAGACTGCTTAGGCTTAGTGCCTTCTCAGGATTTTCCAGTCCACAGGGGAAGTCAGCCTTGAAAGTCTCTTCTTGCCCTGAACACCTGAAAAGAGCCAAATCTGCTCCTAGATGAGATGCTATTAGCATTGCTGCCACGTCTCTTAGGCAAATGCGCGAGATGCCTCAAGGACCCCGAAGCCAGCAAGGTAACAGGGCTAGAGAAAGCATTTAGGCTGATTTACAAGCATTGGTCAAGCATTGGAACAGGCTGCCAGGGAAGTGGTGGAGTCAGCATTGCTGGAGGTGTTAAAAAAAACATGTAGGTGTGACACTTCAGGAAATGGTTTAGTAGGCATGGTGGTGTTGGATATACGATTGGACTTGACGGTCTTAGAGGTCTTCTCCAACCTTAATGATTCTATGCTTCTACAAGCCATGGTAAAACAGTATCTTCTCTGATGTATACTACATCACCCCAGCAGTTTGCCCTTGAGATTTTTTCCATATCTGCCAACCTCCCACCCTGGTGGAACAGACTAATGATGAGGGCCAGATTCTGCTAATAACAACATTACCTTCTTGGAGCGAAACCGTTTCCTTCACTTTGCCTCTATAAAACTATGGGCTCTTTCTACCTTGAGTGAGCCATGTTCTCAGCCAGGGTAAGCTAGTGTACATCCACTGAACTTCAATAGATGCATATTGCTTTACAACACCTGAAATACTACCAGAAGGCATAATTATGGTAATAGTAGTGTAAAAAAATAAATTTCTTTGTTTAGTTAGATTTTTGTTAGATTCTGATTTTTCAGACTCCTACTTTTCCAGCATATTCCAAGCTAACAAGTGACTTAAACCAGAACAGAACTTGCTTTAAAGTTTCCTTCAAGATTAAAAACAACCCTTCCAACTAATTGTGCTTAAGTTACTCCCTTCAGCAGCAATTACTAGGTTTCATCCCAGCCTTCCTACTTACCCATAATTACCATCTCCTTTGACATGGTTAACTAAAAGTGATTATTAATACAGATTTAATGTTGTTTCAGAAATTGGTGGAGCACGGAGGGTGCCAATGACCCTACTTTCACTTTGTACTAAAAATGTGTTGACCTGTGGTTTTTGGCTGCTGCTTGAATTTGACTTGAAGGTTGAAAGTAAACACATCACTCAAGCACATGGTGCATGAATTAAGGTCTTTCTGTCATCAGCCTCTGCTTTTTTTCCCTACTCCCTGGGTCAGGCACCCCAGAGTCCCCCCCTTCCCCCTTTCCTCTCATGGGACCCTGGGGAAATATTTCTCTTGACATGAACTCCTGCGTGGCTAACACCTGCATTTCTTTCAGTGCACATTTCCATGGGGGAAGTTTTGCTTTTTTATTCTTTTTTTTTTCCTTCCTCAGAAAATATTTCTCTAAGAATGATCAGATTTTCCTAGTCACTCGAAACACAGAGACCTGTTGCATTTCTAACAGTGGAAAGCACGGTTGTTGACTTTGAATTCCCTTTGGCTAGATCATGTTCCAAAAACGTGTGCATTAAATGAAGACAGTTCATTTTTTAATCTGAAGTACTACGAGTTGTGATGGAATTGGAGTCATAGCAAAGCCGGGCTTTTCTGCTTCTCAGAATAATAATAAAACCTAATGTGACAAATTTCTCTTGGCTTCCAGATACTAGAATGTATTCAACACATCTTTGACAAGTTTACACCTCAAGGGTTTGCTGTGTCAGAAACCTCCCTCTTAGAGGACACAATTTTTAACAGCAAAAAACAATTCAGTTCCTTGAACAAAATAAAGCCATGATGTAAATTAACTTTTCTCAGCATAACTGCCTATACCAGGGCTTTTGCTGGCATAAACATGTTGGTCGGGGTGTATGGAGTGGGGATTGTTCTTTTTTTTCATTTTTACACACTAACTGACATCTTTATTCTGGGGAACAAAATTAAGTGTAAACCAAGCATTACTGTCTACAGCATTTTCTTGGGGTCAGGGTTTCCAGGGAATAATAGAAGGAGAAAGCTTCCTAAAGACATATCTTTGTGGAGTAAGGATGGGGGTTCCAATTTACTAGTCTTCATCTTATTGAGGGCAATAATTTCCCTGAAGACTTTATTGGCAGGGTATCACTGCAGAAAACGTTTGCTGCCGGCAACCCTATTATTTTCCATGAGAAATACAGTCCCGTGAGAAAGCACGTTCTCACTCTATTTCTGTGGGAAACACCAGGAGAAGAAGAATTCCAAATCCCGCGAGACCAAGCAACTGGAAACAACACTAGAAGCCTTCTTGTTTGTGTAACTTATTGCAAAAATATCAAAGGGGGGCGGGGAGGAAGAACATGTTTTCGTAAAATTTTCACTTTGAAAGAGTACAGTTTTTTAAAACCCCTGGATTTATATTTGACAGCCCAAAATCCCAAGGATGTTCAGACTATTGCAGTTGTCAATTTACGATCTTTAAAACATTTTTAAAATTGACTGAACCTTAACTACATCCTACCTCATCTTGTACTAGCCAAGTTTTACAGATGCCATCTTAAAAATCAATTCAAAGAACAGCCATAAACTTGAAAGCTTCCTATTTGAAGTGTATATGGCAGAATGCAATTTTGTTTAATTTTAATTGACAGAGATGTCAGCCTAGGAGAATATTTTAGAATATTAGTAGGAATAGTAAACTCGTGCCTTGACACTTTTATGATATAATGGTATAATTCTCGGGAAAAAAATCACCACTGTCAGGATTTACACAAAAGCGGTACATGTTTTACTTTTTCCTCAGTAAAGGACTGACAAATGTATTACTAATTACACAATTACTTTATTATGTTGAAGCAGTAATAAAACCCTTGACGTATACTCAGAAAGTCTTAGTTTCATTATAAAAGATAGTATTTCTTTTTTTTTAAATTAGTATTACAAATTGTCTTGTGAGTTTTCAGCGTGTGGGAGTAGTTCAGTTCACTGCCCTCTGCATTTTACTATACAAAAAGCATATTTGCAAGGCCTGAGACAAATCCTCAAAGGGTGTAAAACTGCTATCGCTACCTATTCAAGCAAATTGAGAATTAGGCTTGAAGAAACATGATCAGTTACTGGAAAAGATCCAAACACAGTGATTTCTGCTGGTTTTCTTGGATACTGATCTTTGTATTTTTTGATATGACAAAGCAACTTCACATTAAGAAAAAAATGCATGACCTAACATAAGGTACTCACTTTCTGAATCCAGATGAAACACAAGTAACATAAATAGGAAACTTCCCTAATTTTGGAAGTGGCCAGATTCGGAACCTACTTCTTTTTGCAGAAGTCCACAATACTGAAAACCGGCTCCTCAGTCCCCCACTTTGGGAGCAGTTGAAGCCCTCCAAACTATACCCTACTGTCCCTCTTTGCACTGCTGCTGTAAACAAAATTCCCAGGCAAAGAGGAGAACCAAAGTGATGCCGAGGCAAACTGAGGAACGTGGCGCTGCTCTGCAATAAACTTAAATGCTCCCTAACTCCTCAAGGCCTGATCTAGCAAACTACTTAAAGATACAGCTGACTTTAAGCACATGAGTAATCCCTTTGACTTTAAAGAATTACTCTTGTGCTTAAAGTTAAGTATAGTGCCCTGCTGTATTGGGATCCAGCCTCCAAAACAAAGTATGGCAGCGATTTAGTGATTAATTGCAGCCTACAGATGGACAAGCCAGTTGGGCTAACAAGAATTGGCCCAACCCTTTGCCCTTCTCCAAAAACAAATCTGAATAAAGGTCAAAAGAGTTTGGTTAAGGATGTACTTACCAAACTTTCAAACCTTTTGAGGACCATCGACCACTAGTAAAGGCTCTCACATTGTATCCCTCCGGGAGTCCCATAGGCGTACTCGGTTGTAAACTCATTTTCCTATATAGTCAGGCACGCGTATGGGGGGCAGGAATGAATGACAATGTAGTACGGCCAAAGCTGGTGTCCTGTGACCGTGGAGCTTTTAATATGGAGGCAACGGAATCAGGATTAAGAATTGCAGCTGCTAAGATGCTAAACCCCACATACAGCTCCTATGGCTCAGATGTTATCAAGCGTAAAATCTTTTGACTAAAGCCTTACATGGGGGCACCATTGTAAACTGCTTTCCCAGTTAAAGCCTTTACGTAGCGGTAAGAGGGAAAAAGTTGTATTTTGCCGTATTATTTTCAGTAATATGTCAAAGGCCACGGAAATCAATTCCCATTAATTTTAAAGGACTTTCCATAGTAAAAATAATGCCCAGTGAAAGCACTATAATGAAACTGCTGCTTAAACTATTCCATTCTTTTAAGGATGGCCAGCAACTAATTTTCTTTCATGAGACAATGCTGTACAACTTCCAGTGTTCATTTCCACTGCAGAAGCTAAAGTCAGACAGGTTTCTAATGAGTAAGCTCTGAAGGAGTGGGTGTGATTTTGGAATAGTTTTTGCTATAGTATCTGTTTATGTTTACTTATATCTAATCCAAATTCCCTCTCTTTGGTATTTATATCACTCTCAGTATGACACTGGCATCAAATTCTAATCCCAGCACTGCCACTAACTGGAGCTGTAGCTATGAGTAAATTCTCATCTCAGAAATCGCACAAGGAAAAAAATTACACAATTAATATTGTCGTCCATTTAGGAAGAAAGGATAGCAGTTACAGTTATTCAGAAAATTGACATAGGATTTCTGTGTCTCACTGCCAAATGGATTGGTAAATCCAGGTGAAGGCTCCCCATTAGGGATGTAAGATTAATCCCTTTTGTTAGAATTCTGTTCAACTAAGTGTTCTAATTCTATCCATGTGTGCCTTCCCAAAATGTCAGGATTGGTCCCTATAGCAAGGTGCTTCCAATTTAATAAAACTTTTCCATTGAAACAATTTCAGATTCCTGGAACCCAAAAGTCATTATCACACCAAGTCCTAAACTATTCCCTGAAATATCTTAAATTGTCCCAGGCACACCCCATATGCAGATCGTGTTTTCCAGGATACTTGTCACCTAAATGAAAGTTGCCTCCAGTAGAATACTTCCTGTTGGTTTTCCTTATGGGAGTTGTCCTTATTGCACATGCTGGAAGAGAATGGCATGGTGAAATAACCAATCCGTTTTCCAAGGTTTGCAGCTACTGCCTAAAGAGCAAATGCTGATCATTGACCCGATGTACAGGTGTCTAGATTAACTACATATCTTGTATTAATTCACAACTTGTGGTCACCCTCGCTTATGTGTGTATAGCAGATATACAAAAAAAAAAAGGTAAGCTGTCTAAATTTTTCTCTAGCTAACAGAGAATAAAAGGTCCATAATAAGAAACTTCTTCCATACTGAAGTGCATAATAGAGATTGTGTATCATGAAAACTCAAAAGACAACACAGTCTAGGGCATTTTTTCCTTAAATATTCTTGCCCTTTTTGATGTTCACTTTCCTGGCAGAAATGTGTAGAATTTCACCCCATGCACAAATAGCAATAGTATTTTCAGTTTGAATGGGTTTATACAGTTTGTTGACTGAGGAAAAACTACTGAAAAGAAAATCGAGGCCACAGGTTTCCAAGACTGAGAACACAGTGTATAAGAAACCTCTGTAATGAGCAGCAGAACACAAACAGCAGTTGCTGACTGCTTGAAAAGTTGAACTAGAAGCAACCACATGGGTGGAAATGCCATCAACAAGAGAAGACATTGTGAGAGAGAAGAAATGGACTGGCAAGACTAAGGATGAAGAGATTTAAGAAGTGAGAAGAGGAAGCAAACAACCGACAGTTTTTTCTTTATTTGTTTTGTGAAAGAAATGGATGGGGAAAAAAAAGTCTCTTCCATCAGGTTTGTTCCTTCTTATTCACAACAGGCACCTGGCCCATATGAAGGATTAACTGCCTGCTTGTAAACTGTTGTGTTTTCATATTAAGCCATTTTTAGCTGCAGCTTGGCCAAGTGATGTGTGTGCATCTGCCACACTGTAACTCTGCCATGACTTCTATTGTGCTTTGAAGAGAGCACCACACCTGGATTGGCATCTCCCATGCCAGCTTTCAGCCCTCTGAGATTTGTGTTGAGTTTAGGGGATTATGACACTTTAAAATGCAGGTTTTGTAAATGAAGAGTAAAAATAGTCATGATTAAATCAGTATAGTAATTTTTTGTGCAGCTGAAAAACAGCAGTGGAAATGGTAGGTGGCACGCCATTCTCAGGAGCTATTTTTAAACCTATCTAGTATTTTTTTGGGCAGTATAATAAGTTTCATTCCATGTTATTGACAAAGAGGCTATAAAAGCTCAGGTTTGAACAAAAAATTGAACTCATTTTTGTGATCCCTAAAAGACCTTCAAAGCCACTACATATAACCACATAAATGCCCATTCCTTGATTTTCCAGAACTTTATACAGCTTAGTAGATAGACACCTGAATCAAAATCTGTTGAATTCAATGAAAATATTTTCATTGACCTCAACAAAAGCCGCATTTGGGCTAGAAATGATCCATTATGTGAGGCAAACTTTCCCACTGAGTTCTAGCCAGATCTAATTTTAAAAGAGTTCAATTGGAAATCATCACTCATTCTTCTGGATCCTGTGAAGAAAAAGGCTTCTTTATTCCTTAGCTCAGACTCATTAGGTTTAAGATCTACCACTGGACTTACCACATCTGACTAGCAACTATTAAGTAGCCTTTCTTTTCCATTACTTTTGTCCTCTGCAGTGCATAAAATAAACCCCTTTGTGTTCGGGATCGGTTGGTTGTAGGTTTTTCTAACATCAGTATCTTACCCTGCATTATTGGCTCCAAATTTTTTCATAAGATGGTGCCACTATGGATACTTGACAGTCAAACCCTTCTTAAGTAGTATCGACATTACAATGTATTCTAGTAACACAGAAGAAAAAAAATAAAACCAACAGCTGATTTTTAGTAATATCTAGCATGATATTTTAAGGTAAGCAATAACAAGAATGTCATATAAATGTATAAAAGAAGGCCGTTCTGAAAACTGTAAGAAAATCTGATTTGGCCAACAGTTTTACACAGATTATCTGTTAGCTTCCATTTCTAACAAACCATGTTATGAGATCATGTCTCTCTGTCTCATCTATCAGCCAGTTTCAATTTTGATGACAGGAGGAGGAGGAAAAAAGTCGAGAAAAATAATAAAATCTCTCACAAGTCTCACAGATGCATATGTTCATGGAAGTGGAGGCTGGTTAGCAAAAAGGGACTTAAACTGGAGCCCCACCAGAGAAATGAGTGAATTAAACTATGTGAGGAAGCTACAAAGAACAAAGCTATGAAATTTCTACACAGTTTGTCATATTTGGCTTCCAAGCAATGTTTTGGGAGGCTCATATTATACAAATAAAACAAGTACACTATTGAATGAATACACATGAGCTGAGATAAATTTGTCTTCCCCTCATGATCACATCACAGTGGACGTAGAGGCTTGGTTATGAAGGCCAAGTTTTGGAAATGGCCAGTCTCCTAGTGATTCCCATTTCCCTTGAAATGCTGAGAGATTTGCCATTGTGTAGAAAAACTGGAGTGGTTCATAGACTTTGTTCCTTGAAGGCAGATTTCCCTACACAATGACCTTCAAAGTATTTTTACACCTCCATGGGCTTTCACACTCAAAACCTACTTCAAATACTGCTAGTCAAAAGGGATTTGCAATGGAGCTCAGATGCAACCTGCCTTCTGCAGCCCCTGTTCACTCTAAATAGCAGTTTGCTCACGAGGATTTCCACTGACTTCTGCAAGGGGATATGACCCTACACCACCAAATCTGTCCCAAAACTTATATTAAAACCCAAATCATGATTAGCTCCACCCTTTCAAAACAGTGTTGTTTTACCTATAGATAATGTTAAAAATGATGAGGCTACCAGATTTGATTCCAGGTGACCTAGGGTCTATCACTACTCTTCTCAGTGACTCTGGACAGGTCTCTTGGTTTCTTGTCTCCTAGTTTCCTCAGTAATAAGTTGTATCAGCCTCTACCATGGATCAATACCAGATTTGAAGATGAAAATCACTACACAATACAGAGGCATTATTAGTTGTTTTTTAACAGGATACCAAAAGTGGTCTGCAAACCACAGTGATAGGAAGCACATAGAAGGCCAGAAGAGTAAAATTAGATAAATTGGATCACTTAAACAATAGAAAAAGAAAACCTTTCTTTCATTTTTATGTGATACAGAAGGTTCATTATGTGCTGTATCGACAATATAGTATTTTTCAGTGTCACCTCTTCATTAAAGAGTCATTTTAAAGGCAGTTGATGGATTCCAGTATCATACTATTCATCTAATAAAAGTATTCATTAGTTTGTATATTATATTTCTTTTCCTGCTGGTCTGGTAATGCTTAAATAAGATGTCCCAAAGGTACTGATTCTGATCTCACATCAGTGTATATTAGTAAATCTATTAAAGTTAATACGTTATTGTCCATTGATGTAAGAATATCAAGGCTAATGAGGCTACTTGAGTATGCAAGAATTACAGGATCGGAACCTACTGTCATTTAATATTTTGGAAGGTTATGTGCCTTTTCAAGATAGGACATAATTTTCCTTAACATAGCTTTCAATAGAGGTGCATTAGCCTCTAGTGGCTGTAGAGGTGATATATTGTATTGCTAATTTAAAGGATTATGCGTGAAAAGTGAATATATTGCAATAATTATGAAGTCTTGTTTGACTTCACTTTTCCACAAGTGTAGTTTGTCATGCTTTAAATACTTTGTGAGTCTGAAAAGTAAAATCAAGATGCTGTAAATTGGGATAAAACAAAAAGCTTATTAGCACGTTCTAAGAGCAGATTTACGTTTGGAGTATTTTCCGTGTGATTGCCATCATTACTGCATTTATATCCAAGCAATGCCTCTACCTACTTGATTGCAAGCATGTGTGGGTTCGTGTGTGCACACGCGTACAGAAGGGGTCATGACATTTATTAAAGCAGTCAATAAGGCACGCAGAAGACAGGCGTCTAACCCTGGAATATATTTATATTTATACTCATTTCTGATATGGAAACTAAAGAGGAAAAATCAATTGGAATCTCACATTTCATTGCCCTTCACCTTGACTCTTTGGTTTAAAGTAAGCAGTTAAAGAATAAACATTGCTGGGGAGAAATAAATAAATAAATAGATGAAAAAGCCACTCTCTAACATTATTAGGACTTCCAAAGTAAATAAAAAGTGGTAGAGCTGAGAGTAAATTGCTGCAGTGGTGCCAGGGAGAATCCTGATTTTAGCACCGCTGTACCAAATTTGTCATTTAGGAGAGCTCTTGTTCCCTTTATTGAGTTCCACTGTAGTGAACAATTTCTGCCTGCATCCCTCGTGTGTCCTTTTGGTTTATTATCTTTCACTGTGAATTGAGCATCCACAATCAGTTTCACAGGAAGCCTAATTTCACACACTGCTTATACATATGATGAGGACTTCCCTCTTCCTCCCCCTTCCCTATCCCTTCTCCCAATGTTCTTATCAAATGAAGAATTGTGGATAAGGGTTAGGTGCAGATAAACATGAGTGTAGCACTTCCAGAAAGGTCATGATCCCCCCATAAGGTGCTTCTTGTTATGCCTGACCTTCAGATTTTCATCATCAGCCCGCCTGACAACTTAATAATGCAGAGGTGCAGGATTCATTTCTCCCCTCTGAGAGAGCCAGTACGGGACGCCCTTTTCCCTGATTATTTCCCTGCACTCCCGGCTGCCCTTTATAAGCCAACCAGAACTCCATCAATCATGCTCTTCCCTCCTTTCCTCCTCAGCCCCCAGTCCTGAAAGCTCGAAAGCTGCAATGTCCCCTTTTGTCTTGCGCTGCTACACAGCTACAACCACAACAGAACAGACTCACTGCCTGAAAACACCCTTAGCAGGCAGCAATCCACCTTCCTATTTAAAAGAGAGGGAGTCTTTCAGCTTTCCTCCATGCTGACTGTGTTATCTTAAAGAATAACTCTTCATAGGCTCTACTAACTGTGAAAGGAGGGAAGAAATTAAGGCTGAAATTGGAAGTTTTGATTCCATTTTATTTGTTCCTTTTTTCTGATTTTCTTCATCTTTTTCCTTCTTGTTCTTGCACTTCTTTTGTTGTAGTTTAATAATAATTAAATGAAGCAGGGAAAAAAAATCTTTCCAGAATTATTCCCTCTTATTTTTTTTTTCTTTCCAAAGACAGGGAGAAGCAAAGACTTGATATATTCAAGGTATTATGCATATCAGTTTATTGGAATAAAATAACACAGAAAAGTTTGGAAGAAAGTCTTCTTAGAATGGGAAGATGTTGGTTCAGATCAGATTTTAAAGGCTGCAGTATCTCATGTTATAAAATATGTATCCACTTCACCCCCAGCCTTACTAGTGCTTTTTCAGCCGATGATTCCTAGAGTGAAAACGGGATGATAACACACCATGAGCATCTGGCGAGACTGAAGTACAGTATGTTCCCTGACAGAGCAGGGATATGCCAAGGCCATCTCCTATTGCCTAAAGCAGCTGCCATTTGTACCTCCAAGAGGGGAAGTATCCCCTGGTAAGCTGTGGCTCAGCTGGGTATGAGAGCTACACCGTACCCAGCAAGCAAGCTTAGATCCTACCCTGCCCAGTGGCAGCAGGATGCAAATCTGTGCCCAGCTGGATAGAGAAGTTAATGCAATAGCCCAGCTCGCCCATTAAGTCACTGTGCTGGATCTGTAAGAATAAATAAATAAATAAATCACAGAGCTGCATGAAGCACCGTAAAACCACTCGTTTGCCAAATATCAGCATTGTGGCTGAAATTAAGTTTTCCTCACTCCTCCTGTGTCTGGATGCACTCAGATAGCGCTGGTGCATGAGAAAGCCTGAACTCACGGCTGTGGGTTTTCTTAACTGATCTGACACCTCCGCATGGAAAGTAAAACCCTGTTTAAAAGCACAGAAAACAGCCTTAGAGCTATTCAGCCTCCCAAACAGGTATTGTGGGAATAATTGGGAAGCCCCTGAACAATGTTTTACCATCTGAATTATTTCATACATCATAGATTTGGAAAATCCCAACACAGATTTGGAGCCTGTAGTGAGTTATGGAATTGCATTTACTGGTTGTGAAAGCCAAATATCTCTTCAGAGCCTTCTTTCTCTAAATAAAAAAAAAAAACTTTCTATGAAGATCTTCCTTCAAACTAATAACACATCAAAGATTGCAAACTGCCGTCAGAAGAGAGCTAGAAAGACTAGCAAATGTTTAGGAGATGCAAGAACAGGGAGTTTGCCCAAAATCCCATAGAGTCGATTAATGTTGCTTTTGACTCCAGTATGCTTTGGACAAAATCCCAAAGGATCATCTGGCTCACTTTCAGGCTTTTCTTGAGTTCAGTCAAGGGTCTACGACAAGTCTAAAGAACATCTTAGAGAGACCAGAAAACGTGAGTCAAAACTAAAGAGCTGGGGAAAAAAAGCTTAAGAAACAGATGAAAGAAGAAGGAAGGAAGGATAGAAAGGATGAGGCACAGCAGAGAAAAGGGAAAGATCACTTTGAGGTATTGGAAAAGAAAAATAGATGAGTGATAACTATCTACGGGTGGGGGAGAACCTGTCTGAGGGAGCAAGCAGGTTTAGACAGCAAAGGGAAGCACAAACAACTGAAACAGAAAAACAGGAAGGAAAGCGAAGCAAACTTGTAGATACAGAGTAAAAGCGACAGGAAACCTGCAGTGCCCAGTATCCTTTCTTGACCACTAGACGCAGGAAATCACACTTCAAAAGGATAGCCCAGAACTGGGGACCTGATAAGAGTGATAAAGATGCCATTGCCACCAGATCAAAGTGTTGGAGGGAGGGAGGGAGGAGGCAGAAGGAGGAAAAGAAAAGGAATAAAGCACAAAAGTCAATCTTAAAAGAGGCCGGAGTTCTTTTTGTTTTAATTTTCATCCCAAAACATGTCCAGCTTGTGTCTCTAAGTGGGGAGGGGGACATCCTGGGATATTAAAACCACTCCCAAGCCAAGCTCCACTTAAGCTTCACAACCTACAGCAAACGCAAATTCATTGCTTGGCAACTCTTCTTCATTTCAGTCTTCATAAGCTGCAGCAGCAGTGCCAGTGACTGTCCACAGCCCTTTGGCAAGGCTTTACTCGCAGCCCCTCACCTGGGACCCAGGCTGCTCCGCTTCCTTCCAGCCCCCAGCTCCACACTCACAGGGACAGCACAGGGAGGTGCCGCACTCTGCGAGTGGCATCTTCCTACGGCCTCAAATGAATGAGGTGCAGAAGAACACACAGGGTCAGGCTGTTCTTTGAATTTGAGTTTCCCTCCGTGATACACTGGTTTTGTAGGGAGGAGGGAGATTGTCCTCTACTGACATTTGCCAAGGGAAAACGAGGAATAGTTTGGATCCCGACCAGAGGGCCATGGCTACATCCAAGCCCTTGCAAATTGACTTGGCAAGAGAGGATTCTCTCGAGGAGTGAGGAAAACCAGAGAGATGTCAGTCAGAGAAGTAAACACCATATGCTTGTCTCACAGCATCTGACGGTAGTGAAGTGGACAGAGCAGAGAAGCTGGCAGCGCTGAGAAATAGGGCAGTGTAAATCAAGACACATTCTCCTTTCTTTTCTTCCCAGGGGAGTTCCACAGACATGAGCAGTGTATTCCTCCCAAATCCAGGGGCTCTTCAAAGCTGATTGGTGTTTTCCATACTGATTATTTACGCTAAGCCTTGATTGAATGAACTGTAGGTTACAGAAAGGTGACTTTTTTGAAATGTATGAGATAAATCCTTCTCGATTTAGAGGGCAAAGAGTTAGTGAGGAAAAGGGAGAGACTACAGAATCTTTTAATATGGTGTACTTGGTTTTAAATAAAAAAATCTTCTCCAGCTATTTTATTTTATTTCCTCAGTGCTGAAAATTTTGCAGGCAAAGATTGTCCAATATCTTCAATTTTCCTAGTAAAATGTTATTATCTGGCTCATATGAGGGTAGCAAAGGTGGGCAGCAACTGTTCTTTGGTGCTCCTTCACTCTACTTTTCTACCTATTGCCTCCCTCGGATGAAATTTGATTCAGGGCCACAATTGTCTCTCTAGACTTCTCCAGAAATGTTATTAAACAGCGGAGACAGGCTGCAGAGATGACAGTGACACTCCAGCCCATGAGCAAAACTCGTTCCTTAAGTCCATCAGTAATTATCCGTGTGGCATCCAGCCCATCAGGTTGCCATTGTTTTGAGAATTGATTTTAAGCATTTTGAGCTTTTTGAAAACACGGAGCAAAGATTATAGCTATGGAAATAAACAGTTGAGAAGCCAGCCTGCAGACAAAAAGGTAGACTGTTGACAAGACAAGTTGGTAAGGAAGGAAAAAATTTACTGGAAAAATATTATTGAACTTCAGGTTAGAGCAAAATCTTCTGAAATTTGTAATGTTGTATTAACTTATCCCAGACATATTTTGACAGCTATAAGAGGAAATAGCTGAAATAGAAGTTTTACAAGTGCAATCTCTGACAGGTTTTACACCAAATATTTACTTTTTTATTCATCAGGTTAATAAACTCGTAACCTCCTCTTGCACTGGTCATTTCCTGATGCGATCCAATTTTCTCCTATCTGGCCGCAACATGCCCATGTGTTCGAAGGAAGTTTCAAACACAGGTACATCTTCAGAGCCACCATTCAGCTCGGAGGAGGTACCTCTGAAGCCGCCAGCTCTGAACTATTTCAGCTCAAAATCGATGGGAAATTTACTCATGTGATGATCGTAAATTTAAGTTGTTCAGGACTGTCATTCTGTTTAGCAAAGCTTTCTATTCCTCTTGTTAGCTCAGTCCAAGTTTCCTGCCTTTTGGCTCACAATTAGGATAGCCTTTTGAGCCTTGACTGTTCTGTCTCAATTCTTAGCTTTAGAAAGCTGATATTGCGAGTACAAAATTCTTCCTTTTCCTCTGATTCTTCCTTTTTTATTTAACAGGTATGAAATGCACACAAGTGTAACTGTTTGAGTAGCTAATATCAGTATGACTTAGAATTGACTCTCTAGGACATGGATTTTATTTTGTCTGGCAATGCATGTTCTCTCAGACTATCTAAATTGAGTGATAATTAAAAATCTCATAATTCATTGTGGTAAGAGTGTGGCAGGAAAGGTATCTGTGAGCAAGTGGATAGTAAGCAATTACAGAATATGCCAGACTGGAGAATTATTTAAAAAAAACCCCAAACTAGATTGTCTGTACACCTAGTGACTAGTTTAAAAATTTTTTTTTTTTTCAGGGAAAATTAATAAAAAATAAAAGCAAAAGAAAATTCTTGCAGTAGGAATCTGAGCCATAGTCAATAACACGTAGAAAACTAACATTTTTTTGCTTAAATACACTAAATGTTCTAACATAATCAAGCTCTTTCATATCAAGTCTTACCCAATGGCTCTTCTTTACTGCGTTCTATTTTTGATTTACTCTTTTAATGTTAAAAATTCCTCCTGACCACAGACATATGAAAAATCCATATTTTGTCATTGTATTATTTTTATATTCGTTTTTAATTATATGGTATAAAAATCCTATTCTAATAAAGGACATGTGTAGCATAAATACACTAAAACACTTTTATATCAGTGGCAAAAATTTAATTAGTCATTTAATACCCCAGTATGATGGATAAGAGCTCCAAAACAGCTTCAGAGGAGTAACCTTTGTGCTAAATTAACAAAAATAAATATTAACTTCTGAAATATGTGATGGAAAATCTTTAATGCAACCCCCTCCAAAGTATTCATTCAAAAAGATGTATCAGTTCCTAACCCATTTCAATTGAAAAGGGTCATTTTTTTCTGCTAAATATTTTCCCAGGAATAATTATTTTATTTGGTGAAAAGCTGAACAAAAGATCATGTCAGAACTAAGATTTGTGTGAAAAGAGCATATCCTGCATGAAACTGAATTATCAATTTCACTAAGACCCCTTTATGCCGTTCTGCTCAAGCCCTTCCTCCTTAGTTCTTCCTCACAAACTGCATCCAGTTTCCTCATGTCACAGTTTAGTGATCAGTACCACTGCATGATCAAAAATTCACTTTTTTTTAATGGGACCATTTTATTTCTCTGCCTTTTTTACCAATATATTCCAAGTTGAGTCTCTTTTGGTAAAGAAACTCATATTTTTGTTTTTAAAGAGAAAGAAGTAAAACTAGCAGAAAATTATTTTTCTCTGTAATAACACATTATTATTTACTTTCCAATATTCCGTATTCAAAAGGCAGAAAAATAATTTTTTCAAACTTCAAATACATTTTCCAAACAGTTTTTAATTGCTTCATTCTGCCACTCTACTGCAAAATCTTCCCAACACCTCCCAGTGTGATTGTTTCCTGCTAACAGAGACATTTTGCAGACAGCTTGAGTGTCAATATTATTAGCAGCAAATTATTCACATTGCGTGAATAGCCTTATAATCCTTATTTACCGTGAGTATTGAGGAACCTATTGTTTTTAAAATACTAACTTTTAATAAGCTTTCATTGTCCTGATGACATCTTACGGTGTTAGCAAGGTTTTAGGACAACAGAGATAAAAAATTTTATTCTTCAGATTCTGAGAGTGACAGTGACACCTATACCAAGTTTGTCCCTAAAATGCTAAAGACTGCAGAAAATGTGTAACAACCTTGTGTCCGCACTATCAGACACTTGTACTTGTCTGCTTGTGTGGTATATAGATAAAGGTAGGGAATGAGTAGCTGTATCAACCAGTTTGCTGCTAAAATAGCCTTTCACTGTTTATTTTCCAGCTAAGTCAATTAGGCAAGGTGGTGTATCAACATTCAGTATGTGCTGATTTCAGATATATTGGCAGGATTTTAAATAAACACCAATGAAAGGAGTATACATCTGTTAAAAAAAGGCAAGCTCTTAGGGAAATAAATACTAAAGATGACATGCTATAACCCAAAAACACAGGAACTGGAAGACTGCTTTGTTGTTGTGTCGGTATTTTTTTCTGCAGATGACTTCATTTCCCAAATAGAGTTGTTGTTTCGGGTTTTTTAAACACGCAACTTTAAGCTTTCTCAGTTACAACATTGTCTTGTTTGAATGCATGCATAAATAAATTTTGATCATCTGCTTTAAATCTAACTTTATGTGAAAGAATAAAGAGGTAGTTTTGAGCTATCTAATTAATACACTGAGACCTGCCCCATTAAATGATTCCAGTTTTATGTCAACATGTGTGCCGCTGCAATTCAAAGAGCGTGATTGTCCCAATTCAGGTCATGGTTCATACAAATTGGGGACGTAGAATCTGCAAATACATTTTCGGAAGGACACACCCCGATCAACAGGGTTATGCTCTGCAGGCATGTTAGCCCAAAGATGTGTGGATAAAATAGAAGGGGAAAGTGAAGTGTTCAATATGACAGAATCAAGAAAACCTGGAGACCCTAACCCCCACATCAGTGTTCTATCCACTGTATCTATAAATCAGTAATTATCCAAGTGTAACACCTAAACACATTTAGATGCATTTGGCCCACATGTTGATGCGTGCCTTTATCATTTCTCCTCCTCATCCCCCCAGCCTCTGCTTTATTAAACACTTGATCAGTTGGCTTAAAAAATAACCATATGGTGCTGTTTGTAGGATACAGATTCAATGCTCAGGAAGGGCATGATCTATTTAGCCTGTCGGGGCAAATAATTTCAGTGTGAACATCACAGTCTACTTACTGTTATTAGTTGAACACGAGCAGGAGAACACTAGGTAATATTTTAAACCATGGACCTACAAATAAAGAAACAAAATTACCCTAAAGAAGACAGTAGCATACAGAAAAAGTGTGAGGAGCTGTGAGTGCACTGATTTGTTTCCAGTGCATAACTCTACTGAAGTCCGTTCACCATCACCTATTAATTGTACATTCACTGAAAATGGGTGAACTCCAATATCTGTGAACACCCATCTTAGTTCAGAACATGTTTCACCCGTGTTTGTGCCATCTTACTATGTACCTTATGGAAACATACAGGCAAGTAGTTTTTGTTCAGATAAAGGTTTGGGGAATAAATATTCTGACCAGGGAAGTGGCCATATTCCTACAAAGGTCGTCTTGCATGGATTGAATGTTTGATGTTTTTTCTTCTCTGGCTCAAAAATTTATACTAATCCAATGAAGAGGAAGAAAAAATAACATGTGATTTAAGTTGCTTATCATCTGCTGATTAACAATCCTGAGCATTAAAAACATGAACAGTTTATAGAATGAAATGTGCCAGGGTACAGCCATGCAAAAAATTACTTTAAAAGAATCAATTTTTTTAAAAAGCTGCAAGTAAGCAGAAAAAATATTCATGTCAAAAGTCACAGTAATATGAGTAATTTAAGCAACTCGTATAAGCAATACTAAGCATCATTTGCAATGTCACTGAGATCATAGAAATGATAGAAATCTTCTGTACTCTTCGGACTCTCTGACCCATGGGAAGTCATGGTACCTCTAGCTGACCCGTGAGTTGGTCTGTCTGTAAAACAGGTATTTTGAATCATATGAATCTGATCTCAAGGCTGTTCTCCATCCAGTTAATGTTTGGGAAGTGTTCTCAGATCACGGGATAAAAGTCCTATATTAGTTCAAACAATGATGATGATTATCTTTCAGGGATTTTTATCTTCAGTGAAAAGCACAAAGAATTACTGGCCAATTTTGTCTAGTAAATGCTGAATACTTGGAACACTTCCCATTCATACTCATTCTGTGGCTTTCCTGTGTCTGACTTCTGTTTATCCTCATTAAGTGGAATAATGCAAGTCAAAATAGCTACAAGTAAACTGTCTGCTGGATAGGGAACAGTTGTTAGTTCATGGGAAATGGATCATAAAAAATGTGCTCCTCTGAATTCAGAAAAGAGCTCTAAATTGTTCAGTTTCCAGTTCAAAGCTCCTTAAAATGTACTGACCGATCTCACCTGATATTTCGTCACCATCATCACACGTCTTGCTAGTTCAACAGAGGATGGATTACTCTGAAAGTTTTTTCTCTATCAAAGTTCACCAGAAAGTCCTGACTCACATAAAAAGGCAGGCAGAACATCTTCTGTACTTACTGGAAGCCCGTTCGACTAAGCAATTGTCCTGGGTTCTTTGAACTTTGGAAGAGGTGGAGATGCAGTCATATAGAAGATGAACTACTTCCGTTGAAGGAATACAGCACATATCTGTGCAGATTGATGGAGTCATAAGTCACTAGAAGCTAACCTGGGTGCAGCCTGAGGTAAAGCTGAAAGCTAAAGTCATTCCAGGTGGGCTGGTGGAAGGAAAAAACAAATCCTAGACAGTCACATATGAGGTCGTAACTTCTGTTCCACTGCGGCCCAGGTATAAATATTTTAGATTTATATTTTAGAAGTTTTAAGCCTCTCTATAAAATGCATTTAACTTCAGGTTTTATTTTAAAATGCCTCTTGAGTCAGTGAGGTGCCACGGTCTCTCAAGGATTTCAGTCAAATCTCTCTTGACCAATCCAAATCCATAAGCTAAACCATATGATTCCAAAATACCTTCAATTGCCTCCTGGATCATATGTCCACATCTGGAAATGATGGATGTTCTCTTCCCAGCTGCAGAAGAGGGAAATTCTTCATTAGGCTAAAAACACTGTGTAAATTGCAAGAGAGAAGGGTCAGCTTTCTAAAATTACAGTGGTCAAGGCAAGTCAAGCACTTTAATGGGAGGCTCAGATACAAGATCAAAATCATTTTACAAATCTCCAAACAATTCTACCTAGAAACCCACAGAAATTTTTGGTTTGTTTTATGGTGAAGAAAGCCAGCAGGCAACAAATTCTCAAAGCTAGAGACTAATCTCCCTTCACAAGGGACACAAAGCAGGTGCGCTCCGTAAGGATGAAACCGTGTCCCAAACTGGGTTGACATAAAGCAGAAGAGAACTTTCTGATGGGAAACAGTTGTAAATCACAGGAAGATCAATACAAAAAATAAATTCAAAGTTGAAATCACAATTTTGACCTCACCTTGCTGAAAACTCTTTGTCTAAAATATTCTTAAAACATTAAATAACATATTTGTTGGTCGACATCAAAAGGAAAAAATATTGCATAAAGAAAGTGGGAAGCACCTATGGAATTTCTATGATGTATGACTGAATTTAAATCAGTCATTTATGTTATCCTATTGTACCCTTTTCTTTACCTTTTCATGTATAATTATCCATGCTGAGATGTCATCTTCTATAGTCTAAAGAGAATCACTCTTACATTGTGATACACAAATAGAGGAGAGTTCATTGGAAGACGTGTCATTATAAATCAACATTAGTGGTAACACCACATTAATAATTAAGATAAAACAAATAGTCCATTTGGTCTGCCTATGCCTCTGAGTCATTATTTCACTAAGTCTTCTCTGGGAAAATCTTTTTACTTCCAAAATGAAGTATGTTGGATTGGACCTTATCAGAATCAAAGCATTCTCTAGAAAGGACCACAGTATAGGCTGCATTTCCCAGAGGGAAAAAAAAAATGTGCCAAGGAAATCTTCATGAGGATTTTTTCTTGTTACATTTCTCCTTTCAGGCAGCTTGGAAATATATAAAAATGGTGGAGCAAAAGAAAAAAGTGCTGTCTGAAGATCTCTGAAATTACAAGACCTCAAAGCTCAAAGCTAGGGTGTGCAAATCAAAGTGAATGACTACTAAGCCAAAGGAAACTATGCCAAAGTTTTGGGATTGGTATAACTGCACATTCTTGCCAGATATCCATCTAAAAATCTTAAGTGGGGAGCAAATCTTGCAAGACAGCTTTCTCACAATATTTCTAATAGCTTCTGTTTTTAGAGAGGCTAGAGATAACAGGAAAACAGTACATACCCATGTTATTTTGACTTTTGCAGCTAAGTGCTGGCTGGAATACAGGGGACTAATTCCAGAGCTGACGTAAATAAGCTTACTCAAAGACAGTGAGACAACACCAATTTACACAAACCGTGGTTCAAGCCTGGGAAATTCAGATACATGCAGAAGTTTAGATAAGATACATCTAGGCAAATATCTGAGGTATGTATACACATCTATATATAACGTTTTCTAAACCACTTTAATCTCAATCTAAGTATAAGAGCTGTTTAAAAATAAGGAGAATTCGCTTTTGGGAACTGAGCTAGAAGGACAAGAGAAAGTTCAGAGAAACTCCTAGTATATCTGATTTATTTCATACCCGTAAGTTTAGCCCCACAGTACCCAGTTAAGGAGGCTGCTCTCCCAGTGTCATCAATGGAAAGAGAAAGAGAGAGAGAAGAATGTCCTTCTGCCAGAGGGAAGTTCAGAGGTGCTGTGAGCTATACTCTGGAGGATCTTCACCCCCACTTTCTGAACAGAGCTCCTTAGGAATCATACCTACATAACAAGTTTCACTAAAATTATGCCATTTGATTGCCCCAGAAAATCAAAAGTATATGAAATGGAGATGATCAGCTTAAGCATAAGACTAAACATTCCTGAATTTTAATTCCATTTTGAAGAGGAAACATACTTCTACAGCTCAGGTCAAGGAATAAAGTTATTTGACTCAGCTCCCCAGTCTTTCGAATGAGAATGGGCCTATTTCCCAGAAAAACACAAAGGTTTCATTAGCATTTGCAAAGTGTGTTAAAGATGGATTCTTCAACATGTTTTACTTGTACTTGTCCCCCGTCTTTCTCAACCTATTCCCCATCCCTCTAGCAGAGTAACATGAAACAAGAGTATTGCAATGCTATGCATTTTTCTTGGCAAAAAAATTAACCACAAAGTCTGGGGTTTGTATTTTTTTAAACAAAATTCACAAAGGAGTCAAATTATGCGCATAAACATTGCTAATGTATTTGCTATTAGTTTGTGTGACACCTTATTCCTTGAAGTTTGCATCTCTTGGCACGGCCTAGGAAAAGTCACTCCTCTCTGAGAGGGCTAGTTAAGATGTATCTTGCTGTTTCCCCGTATCTTTAGTATGCAGGGAGCGCAGAGATGGAGATAAAAGGAGAAATGTCTATCTTTGAGTCCTCTGCAATACAGAATAAGTTATCAACCTACTAACATGCATGTCTGAATAGACTCCTTTGGCAGGAGGGAGATTTTATCTGTCCTGACATGCGAATTCCTCCCTCATGTCAATCCATGAAAGTACTAAAGAATAAACTCTCTAGTAAAGTGAATGTGGCATACCACTGGGACTTAGAGAGCATCATATTTTCCCCTAGCTACTTTTTTTTAATTCTCCAACTGAATCCTTGATATCCATATAAATTAGTCACTCTGAAGAACCACTTGAAAATCCATTGCTTTAATCTCATAGGCTCGGGGAGGGTGGCTCACTCCACTAAGGCTTGGGAGTTTGTTGTCTCTCTATTTTTCCTCTTCAGCTGAGCAATGTGCCATCATGTCCAGCCCCTGTGCAGAAGTGTTCGAGTAGCATTTGTGCTGGAAGCTTTGCAGCTGTGCAAGTCAAATGAGCAGGCATTGCGTTGCCCTCAGATCTGGTAGGCCCCAAGGTACGGATATGAGCAGTCAAAATGTCCTATTTAGCATCATGAAGTGCCCACCCATGCGTGAGGGAAAAGGATGCAATGTTTTGAATGAAGCTGAACACAGCTGCAGTTCTTACATTTTTGCGAGCATGAGAGGGAAAGTCAAACTGGTCTGTTTGCAGATGAATTATCAATCTGGTTTCACAAATACTTGTCTCTGTGCTCATCACCAGTGCAAGGGCTCTTCGTTCACCAGTCTCTGTAACACCTGGAACAAGGCTGCCTCTCTTCTGAAATGGATCCCTTAGTCTTCACTGATGCAATAATTTCACATCAATAGTGGTGGTATGAGGAGAATAATAATTGTTTTTATAGAGCATAACGGAGATAGTAAAAAAGGTAACAAAAAAGAGGTAAAATAAAAATGATCCATCCTTTCTTCTTTTGGTCTCCAGTGTTTATCCCTAGATATTTATGATGTACTACGCAACAACATATTGGTTCTCATTGTATTCTGTTGAAGGCAAGAAGTTATACTTTGATTTCTGTTTTGCCTGAGCTTTTGTGTCTCTTTTAAGGAATTTAAATGCTAGATAATTCTTACCACTTTTTATTAACATTTTTACAGTAGTCTCTTTAAAATCAGGCACGCTTCAGACCATAATACTCTTCTTCCCTTTCCCTTATTTCATTTGCATTATATACATTATTTTCACCTGTTCTTTGTGTGTGGTACGTCTCATGCTAGTTGTAGTCCACTGGACTGCTTGTCTTCCATTCCTTTTCATGTCTGCTCGCACATCTATACCCGGAGTTTTGATTTCAAAACAGACATAAAAACCCAAAGAAAATTCACCAAGTTCTTCATGGCCTGGACAGAAAACCATTAAATATGCTCATGGACAATGACAGCCTCTTCCTCTTTGTGACCCTCCAGTGGATATTTAGAGATTTGATAGGGATCTACACATCGAACTTATTGCCAGAACTCCAGATTTTAAAAAGTACATAGCTAAGGACTCCATAAACATTAGCAGCCTAATAATCCTGCAGACAAGGAGAGCAAAAAAATGCGGGAATCAGGTGAAGATACTGAATGCAGACCAGAAGCATATTAGATTAACAAGAAGCAAAGGTATGGAGGCACTGCTACGTAACAGGTCAAAGGACCGTCCTCCAGGATTTCTTCAACAAGCCTCCAGTTTCTTCTTATGCCTTTATATGAGAGACACTCCTTCTTTCTTGAACAGCCTCAAGGGATGGATGATCTGCTGTGTCAATTTGTAATTGAAAGAGGGATGGAAGAGCCTGGAGAACAATCCTGACGTTGCCAATGGGTGTGTTACCACCAGCAGCACGTGCTTCTACCTTTAGCTCTCTAAAGGGGGAATCCGAAGTTTTGCCACAAAAATAAATTGATGGCAGTGTGTTGTAATGGCACCTCACTCATTGCTTTAAAAATAATCATTTCCACCCAGGGTGACATTTTCAAACTGCTGTTTTCAGGTCTTTCCAGCTAAGCGAAACTAAATCTTTTTTGAAAACTTACAGATGAGAAAAAAACAAAACCAAAACAAAAAAAGCCACCACTCTTTTATTTTATGGATCAAAGGATTTCCCAATAGATTAAGACTTCTCGTTTCTAGTATTGCAAATTCCTCATTTTGAGTGCAGAAGTAGGAAAAAAAACTCAAGTGTCAGGTTTAGAGTCTGGAAAGGTGTTGGTGGAATTTTCCTTGGACCTGGAAAGTTGTGAAGGAAATAAACATCTAAAGCACAGATACTTCTCCTCTAACTCTTTCCTTTGCCTTGAATGCCAACTGGAAAACTAGAAAGCCTGGATAAGTATGCAGCCATGAATAAAAAAGATGGAAACGCAAAAGCAGCCAGTTTAAAGAGGGTCAGATATTGGGTTAAATCCAGAGTGGAGAAAGAAAACAATACTGATCAGCTGTTTCGTATCTGTCTCACTCTAGACACATATGCACATACACACACAAATACAGCAAATGTGCTTGATCCTGCCCTTTTCTATGCAAGAGCATATCTCAGAGTAGGCAATAAATCATCCACATGGGCATGTGCACACAGAAGCCAGTTTGAAAAATACAAGAAGCAGAGGAATTGCCATATTGAATCAGACTCTTGGTCCATCAAGTTTGGTATCATGCCTCCAGCAGTGGCTCAACCCTGATGCTTCAGAATAAGGCAACCCTCAAAATCTGCAGAGCACTTAGCTCGGTCCGTAGGTGGGGGAGGGAAAAATATTCATCCTAATCCCTGCAGGCAGTAAATGTGTGTCGTATAGAGTAAGCCTGGGTTTTCCTTATGCAGAGATGCGACTGTAATTACTAGTTTGAAGCAGGACAGCAGAACAATGTTTGCAAACATTCATTCACATAAAAAGCCGCTAATTCACATTGACATCATTTGTGACCCTTTTCCAGGAAGGTTCATTGGAGCAAGCAGTTTTGTTTATGGAAAGCAAAAGTTTGCTAAATGCTGTGGAAGTGCTTCTCTGAACATTTGTTTCCGAAGTGACATACTCAAACTTTTCATTTATCTCTACGCCTTTCAGTCGTCCACACAGGAAACAGAAACAGCACCGCATGATACGCACGTCAACTCAGGCAGCGAAAACTTGGCTTACAAACGGCAAATACTCCAAGTGAAAGATCAAGAAAAGCACAACAGATCAAAACAAATGTATGGGGAATTCCCAAAGAGGGGTGCTACTTTTTCAAATAAACCATCCCATGACCAAAGCTCTCCTTGAGGAGCAGAGTGACATTTCTGGAAAATCATCCAGAGTGTTTAACCTGACCTCCTGTGTCAGCAGAATTCACAGGCTAGATACATACTTCTGAGATGAATTCAAAGTTAGCATAAATGGGAGAATATTTGTCATCTGTTTCTAGATCAATTTAAATCAGCCATGTGCCACTGCGGTTAAATGTTAAGGAAACATACTTTGCTGTGTCCCTGCCTGCCCACTTACACTCACATCTTTAATTGCCTCCGCTCACAAAGAATTTCCTTGTGCCAAAACTCATCTGCAACAGATCCTTGCTGCAAACCCCAAAATCTCTCCCTTTTTATGACTAAGGAAGTTACAGTGAGCCACAGATGTCTTTCAGGAGAAACTGGTGGCACGTCTAGTTTAGCAGCACATAAAGTTTACGTAGGACTTGTCTGTCATTATTAATTAGAAGCAGGGGTGAGGGGCAGGAGACTGTGCAAATAGAAGAAGATGCAAAAACAAGGGGTGGGCTCACAAAAAAGTAAAGTCTCTGGGTATATATAATAAAATCCAAAAAACCTATGTTTCAAAGATTGTAACTGTTAAAACTTGTCAGTCCAAGTAAGTACTTACTTGGACAAAAAGGTTTAACCCAAAACCTTTACCTATTTTAACAAGTCATACCTGCTTTTCTGTTCATACCCCTTAGACTCCAGGTACCCCCAGAATTGCAACCCAAACACTTGATTTCATATCTAGGCTTGCTGAAATTTAGTCTGGACAACCTGGCTTAGGTCCATCCTGGTCTCCAAGAGGTCCATGAGTCTCAGGGATCTAGTCAGTCTGCTTGGTTGGAACTGGAAGTTCTCAAGCACAGGTTAACTGTGTTAAAATGGAATAAACCATGGTAGGTTGGTAATACTTAGGTATGCAGAAAGAAGGGTATAAGCCTCATCTTCCTTCTCCAAAGCCCTCTCAGCCTGCCTTTATTCTCCCAACTATTCAGATCAGCCTTATCAGCATGAACTGCACAACGCAGGGAACAGAGCTCGATGCAATGCTCTTCTGTTGAATCAATTCCTATTACAGTTACAATTTGTTTGGTAGCTTCTTTTGTAGCTCCTTTAAAAAAAATAAAAACAAAAAAAAAAGAAAGAGAAACGTCTCTCCTGTTGTGATTTTTTTTTCTCCCCCAGTTCCCTATCTCCTCCCCAGGGCCTCAGCTTGTGCCTCTGTGTAAGTCCTGGGGTCTTGGGTGTCAAATGTCAGGCCTTGTACAGAGCTGTCAAAGAGGAGAATAGGCTGAGATGATTGATGACTGCAAAGCCTGAAATCCAAACCTCTGCTGCAAATGCTTCTTTTACAAAAAAGCGGGGGCAACCCACAGTGGCTATATTCAAGGTCAGCTCGCATACCATTACACCCACCGCTTTGGGCTTCTAACAAGCCAACGCATTCATCGAGGATTTCTCGTCTCTCTGTCCCTGTGTGTGTCTCTCTTTCTCTCCCTCCCCTTACTCTCCTGGCAACCCCCTGCCAAAATTTTCAAGCACTTAATCCCAATAAAAAAAGGCATGCCCTTTTTTTTCCTCCCCTCCCTCCCTTTCCTTCAGGCTGCATTCGCTATGAGGAGCCACGGGCTGAAGCTTAATGCTGCACAAGTCAGATGACAAGATTATTAATGGGAGCAGGGCAATGTCATATCTGATTTCATGCATATTCATGAACGGAGTCATACAGCTGGGACCATGTGCCATGAAGAGACAGAGCAAGAGAGAAACTTTTACACCCCCTCCTTGCCGTGAAGAATCTGATCCTGGAGATTAAGAGTCCTGCCTTGCAAAATTCAATTGTTCTCTTTATATGTTAAGAAAAAAGTAGAACTGCTTGCATGATAATAATGACGTGGTGCCAAGATGGTATGAATATCTCTTTTTTCCCTGTCACCGAAGTAACTGCCCTTAAGCCAGTCTTGGCCTGAAGAATACTTTTTGCAAGAAAAATTACATGCATTGTCACCTAAAACCAGAATGATTTCCAAGAAGTCCCAGCATAAGTTAAAAAAAAAAAAGAAAGAGAGAAGAAAAGGAAACTTTGCAAATACCCTGCAAATACTCCGAGGCAAAAGGGGAGATGCAGAGTACAGGAGAACTTTATTAGGGTTCTGATTTGTACTCAGATAGTGCCTGTTCAAAACAGGTGAAGCATGAGCGTTAAAGTACTAATAGTATTTTATTCTGTAGCTTTACTCTGCAGTTAGTTCCTTTTGCTTTTTCAACAGTGCCTTACAAAACATGAGGAATTTTATTCCCATTTTTCACCTGGGTAAACTGAGGCATAGCATTGTGTTTTATTGGCCACATATCTGCCTTACCAGAAATGTTCCCATTAACTTTGCGGGATAGGACCTGTAAGCAGTTGAGCTGAAGTCAAGAAGTGCATAGCAGAGCAGTAATGCAGCTATACCAGGGAGCTAATTCCATCTTCTGTTCTGTGTTGAGAAATAACACATCTTCCTGCAGAACACCAGAACAAATAGAAAAATGTAGGCACTGTGACACTTAGCAAAAGATCTATGGTATTTTTCCATTTTCAACATCCATCAGTATTATTGCTGAGGCTTTGTGAGTGAGAATTAGACTCTGTTATACCTGCCTCACACACTCTTTCTAAGTAAAAGTCTATTTTTCAGGCACTTAAAATATTCCATTCAGCTCTGCAGCAACATCCACTTGTGAAGAGACAGAAGCGCCCCATTCCCTCGGACAGGTGAGGACCAAACTAAATAACAGAAGCCATGCGTGCAACTGTGAAATCAATTTAGAACTTAATTGCTGAAAACCACCTGACAATAAACTATAACTGTGCATGAAATGATGCTGTAATGGAAGTGGTGGCTGTTCCTGGAGTCATTTAGAATTAGTTGTGGATAAAGCACAAGATTACAGTAGGAGACCAGCCTAGACACTGGCCCTAGCGAATAGACAGATGACTTCTTTGCACCTTTAATTGCTATCATTCAAGGCCAGCAGCATACTCTCTCATGAGGATGCCAGACAACCCACGTGATCCAAATGCTCTTTGGTACAAGCTGATCTGAGTTGCCCGTAGGGTATCACAACAGGCTTTCTGGCACAGAGTGACAGAATGGAAATGCCTGGGCAGATTCAGACTTTCTGAAAGGCAGTGGGTTTATTCTGGTTTGGGGAAAGGGAATGAAGACAGGGCTTATTGCCATTTTTCCTAGAGGGTTCATTTGATAACTGCACACAAATACATTCGCAGCTATGCAACCCTCATTGTGAAGCATACATATTTAGATAGATAGGCTGTATCTAGACAGGAGCAGGAAATAAAACCAGGGGTGTCTCCAGTGTGAACAATTGAAAACGTGCTGGGCTGTGGCTTCAGTAGGTAGAGTTTAACACAGGTTGGGGAAAGTGGCTGCAGTGTGCAATAAATGAAGTTTCACAGCAATAGTAGGACAATACACCTTTACTGGGTAGAGCTAGGACACATCGCAGGAATCTGGCCCTGCTGCTGGACTAGCAAATGACCTTGAGTGACTCCACCTCCCCATGCCTCAGTTTCCCCATCTGTAAATGAACAGCAACAACTACCTTCATTAAGTGCTTTCAAAGCATTTTATAAAAGCAAGATATTGCCGTTATCACTATGCAGATGGCTATGCCTGTTGTAATCAACTATCAGACGATGGTGACAGTCTTAAGGATTCCTCTTGAGTCCATACATATGGTACTGTTAAATATCAAACTGTGTTTTAATTTCTATATTTCAGGATGTCACCTCCTATCTCTAATCATTTCTCAAGTAGTGGTTAATTTAAAGGACTGGAAAAATGTCATTTTTCTCATTCAAATAAGCAAAAAAAAAAAGCTCACAACTGATGGAGATTAGAGCAGTGGGAAGAACATGACAGTGATATCAGAACAGAGGAAATAACATGTTAATGACATTCAATATTCTCCCCGTGTCAAGTCATCAGCATTTTTATTGCCACTTTTCCTCCAAATACAGTATAAGAATTTATTGAGACAATCTGTCTCCATCACCTGTGATATAATATATTTTATTCAATAAGATATGGAATAATGTTTATCTTTCAACTCCAATGACTAGCTTTAAGGGCAATAACAGCTTTTTACACAACAGATACAAGTGTAGAGTTTGTAAGTTCTAATGTCAGACCAAAGGGCTACAAAGGATTTCCCACCAGGTAGAGCACAGTGAAGCACTTGTACTTTTACCTCACCTGTTTTCTGATTACTTGCCCTTTGCTATGTTTCTCATTCTCAAAATAGCTAGTGCCAAAAGACAAAACAAATGGTCCCAAATGCAGCTCCTGTGAGCTAGCTGTTAATGGAAACTGAGGCTAGAAGAAGCTGGTCCTTGTCATAAATTCAGAAACACAGCAGCAGAGCCTGTATTTGATCTCCAAGGTGGAAGAGGACACCCAAGAAAAATCTCTCACATTATTGCAAAAGGAAGGCAAGCAGAAGAGAAGCTGGAAGAGTGAAAAGAAGAAGGCTGAGGGTTTATCATCTCTGGCATGGAGTGCATGTCTGCAGTTCAACAGAACCAAGACAACTTTTCAACCAGCCGGTCTGGGTAGGAATAACAGCACGGCTTTACAAAGGTAGATGCCATATCCCTGCTTCTGCAAGTGCTTGGGTTTCTCTGACTCCCTGAGGCAGCTGCATTTCACAGCTATGGAGTACAGGGCCGTTTCCCCTGATTTCAGGGCAATACTGCAGAAGGGAAGCCCGGCTGCCTCTGTCAGAGGCCCTCACGCCTTCCCTCAGGGCTTTCTATACCAGCAGTTTGGCTAGTCAGTTTTGATCCTTGGTCAGCTTCAGATTCCCACACAACCACACTGACATTCACAGTGCCCCCTGAATAGCTGTTATTCACTCCACAGCCAACCCTAAGCAGCCCATAAGAATCAGAAACAGAGCTGAGACTGGCTTCAAAGCAAACTCTCTCCATGTACCTGAGATATTGCCAATGTGGGCATGTGCCCATAGGAACAGAAGGGGAAAGGGAAGAACCAAGATTATTACAATTAGAAATGCCTAGTTGTTTTAATTGTTTTCTTTTTCTTTTTTTTTTTTCCTAAGGAAAGAAAGAGCAGTAACACAAGAGAGAAGATGGAAACCAACTTTGAAATATAGCCACAGCTGCTTCTGTACTTGCCCTCCTCCCTCCCCTGAATCACTCTACAAGAAAAGTCTGTGTACTTCAAATAATTTCCTGCCTGCAGCATCCTGATAAAGCCAGGCTTCCTGCTATTTGCCCAGCGAGCTGGCATTCTGTCCTCTGCTTGTTCCTCTTGACATGTCTTAAGGCCTTCAATCAACCTGCTCTGCAGATCCCTTAACTAGCTGTGATCAGAGACACCAGATGCCATCAAGGCTGAGAAGTGGCTATGTTTGTGCCTACAACAGTATCCCAGGCAGCAAAACCACCCCCCAAAACCAGTTAATCCCCACACAGCCCTGTTCTCCTGCCCTCTTTTTCAAGCTAGTCCAGCTTGGCTGACTGGCTCCAAGCTGCCTGGGCAGCCCTGGCTCTTTCTTCTTGAGTGGCATTGGCATTCCTGCTGTCCACTGAAAAGAAAAATCACTTGGCCAATGGCAAGGCCCCATCAGTTTCTTACAAGCCAGAGCTTTGAAATGGGGCTGAAGAGCTCTCTCATTCCCTAGGTTACCAGGGACAGACTGGCAAGTGGAGCGACAGTCACAGCAACATCTTGTAAAATTGAGGTTCTCAAAAGCTGATGCTGGAGGAGCGAGGAAAACATCAGCAGAGAGCAGGGAATAACCTAACACTGTCAAGGTGGGAAAGCAGGCAGATTTTTATAGCCCAAGTGTCTGTGACTCCATGCATGTTGCCAAGAAAAGTTAGGAGACTGCAGAGCTGTGTATTCTCCTCAGGAAACCTGGAAATGCTGATCTGTCTTCTGTTAATACCACTCCTCAAAATAACCTCATCTCCCCACATTTGAATAAGGGATTGATTTGCAGTTCAGTGGCTGGAGAGGAGGTTTGACCGGCCTTGGACTCACCAGGGTACGCCTGCATCTGTGCTCCTCGCATCGCCCACCACCCTTGTACCAAAGCAACAGGTACGAGCAGGCCACATCTGCTTGGCAACAGGCAAATGTCATTTTCAAGCACATCATGTTAAGCCTTTGTCCCTGTAGTCACATCCATCTAAACCTACTGCCAGCTTATTCCCTTTAACTAATCCCCTATTAAACAGCCAATGGCAAATACAAACCTTGTTTTTGAAGTTGCCTTTCACGGGCTAATGGAAATGACATCGCCACAGTCGGCATTGGTGCCTGCTCCCCAGCCACCCTGGCTTCCCGCAGATCACAGGCTTTTTCCTCTTCAGCACTTCAGTGCCTGTACCCCGCTGTCTGCTCCCACCCAGGCTTCCAGGGACGAGGACCTGGCAGAGGGGAAAACGCAGAAGCATGGGCTCCTACCTTCTTGGGGCTCTGCGCACCTGGCTGCCTCCTCCTACATCCATAGCCACCGCCAAGGAGAGGGTGGCTGATGCTGCCAGAGGACCTCTCCAGTGCCCACTAAGGTGTGTTGTCTCTTCCTCTTTCCCTCCCCTTTGCTCTCCCTCGCACACACGCGCACTCCTCCTCTCTCCCCAGCAGTGTGGCTGCTTGCCAGCATATTGCACTGCCTCCGGGTATCTCACACTCCCTTGCTTGGCTGACTCTTTACTCACCTGGCCCCACTGGATCTTTCTGATTTCATTCCTGCCTTCCCTTTAGGCACAAAACTTGTCGTTATTACATTTTCCACTCCCTGCTGGGCCGTTGCTTTGCCTTCCTAATAATTCAGGATACTTTCAAGTAATTTGGGGTGTTTAATTTGAATCTTGCCTTTCTTCTTCCTCAGTTCAGAGGGAGTAGGCTTGTATGCAGAGGAAAGGAAGCTGCTCTTTCCGTCTCTGCACATCGATAACTTTGCACATGTGTATGCGTCACACGCATGTTCTGTCTAATGATTGATTTAGGTAGTCTATACGTATCTATATTTACATGGTCTGATAGCTGTAAAGTTCTGGCAATCCCCTTCTCCTGTGGCACTGAGACATGTTGACCTCCCATTGCTGCCTATTCACTTGACACCAGGGTGTCTGGTTTTATCCAAATGAGAGGTTGAATGAAGTTCTTGGCACTTTTTTTTTTTACTTCAGAAAGGAAGACAAAGAGGTCTATCGTGACTAACTTGCAGAAAGCACTTCCCTTAACTCTGCTCCCTCCCTGACGCACCTCAGACAGATAGCAGCCTGGTCAAATCAAACAGGGAAATCTTGGGAGGCAGAAAAAAGTCTGCTGCAATTATTTGGTATCCAATCCTCATTTACTGTTCACTCATTATCACAGTCCCAGCTCATATAAGAAATCCGGTGGAAGCAGTATGGGCTGGATTTGGCCCACCTTATTTATTCCAACAGAAGTACCCACAGAGTTTTATAGGGCTTCAAATATTGCAGAAGCATTAAAAGTAAAGCAAACAGGTGGCCTTTTATTAAAAAAAAATAAAAGCTGAAGCTTTATAGTCACATAATATCAGACAATGTACATAGGAAACATAAAAAAAGTGCATGGGGAGGAGGCAAGCAAACACTCGTCAAATTTTCATTTACAACATAAGCTCCCAGTCTCATGTCTGATACATGAAGTTGGACCGTTATTTCCCAATGGAGTCCTAAGAAGTGCTTGTTCTGTCCTGAGTTTCCCTTCCTTCTGAGCGCAGTGGGAGGCCCTGAAGCTGGCTTTGGATATGACTGTCTGATGGCCTGCTGTCTTCCCCCTGCACCACGCGATGGTGGCAAGGCTGTACCCTCATCTTTTTGTGATATAAGGAATTGAGTATCTTCAACAGCAAGATGGCTTTATCGGTTGATACTCCTAAGCCCAGGCTAATTTGCCTTCAGAGCTGAGTTAAGAAAGTGTCTGTAATTTGTGTTCCCCCCCACCCTGCAAAATTTTCAAGAAGACAAACTGAAGACATGCTGAATATTTTGCTGAAAATAGGCTTTACCCTGCACTCCAAGAAATCTTTTGACCACATTCAAACATGTAAATTTTGCCCAAGTCTATACGTCTAATGTTTCATACTGCATGACTTTAGGTTCTTCAGAAGAAAACAGTTAAAGAAGGTGTATATAGCTTGCAGGGCCGTGGATGAAGAATTTTGAGCCATCTGAAGCTATGCCCTTGTGATAATTACTGGTGGGCTTCAAGTCAGTCCCCTATACAGCCATCCAGCATAAGCAAGTTATTTGGGCTCCTTCTGTAGACCACAGACAAAAGCTGGCCCTTTGAAAGGACAATTCCTCTCTATAAATTACAAGTAGCTGCATTTTTCCAGTGACAACAGCCAATATGGTTCCATGGTCACTGGTTAAGTGGAGGTACATGGGTCCTAAGATAGGTGTGATTATTTCTTCTGCCCAAGGGCTTTCTCTTCTCCGTGGTCCACAGAGACAGCCCCCAAAACTACTGATGACTGAACTAGGCAGTGGCAGTGGTGGAGATGGGCGAGGTTACAGACCCCTGCCAGTGCCAAGTGGCATAGGGGCACCAGAAGCATTTTAAATTTGTTAATCCCTTTTCAAAAGACGCAAATTGCGAAGTCAGTTCTAATGCCAACTTGGCTGCTTCTCTTCAACCAAAGAATTTAATACAGCAGAGGTCCCCTGAGAAGGAAAAATAGATTAAACACCCTCCCCCCAAAAAAAACTTTGGTAGTTGATTTTACATACTGTGAGCCTCAGGCTGCTACTTGAATTTCACTTCAAACGTTTACTGCAAAGTATCAGCTAATTTTTTCTATCCGCCTGGTTACTCTTTAAAGGAGAAAATTTCATTAACAAACCATGGATATAAAATATGAAATCAGAGATCAGCTACTGCAGAGGAGAAACCAAACATCACTAAAAAGGATTAGCTTCTTTCACTGTCTAGAAATTTCTCATGGAAGACCTTGGCTGCCCTTTTCATATTAAAACTTCCTAACAAGTATTACACAGGAGTTTTAAATTAGAACTTGCTGTCATTGGGACAGTTATAAACTCTTAAATATGTCCCTTTGCAAGTTGAGCTCCTGCAAAATGCAAGTATGCGCGGTGGAAATCACTGGGAAATGGGTGTGTATTTGTGGAAGTTTGCCAGTCGGACCGATTAATTATGGCAGGAGTTCTGCCAGCGGATTTATAAAATGAGCACCCAAGTTATTCCAATTAATTCCCATAATTCCACTCTGGATAGCAAACCACTAGTCAAAGTAAAATAAAGTTTCCTCCGAAGTGTGACCTAGGAAAACCAATTTTCTTTCCTACCGTGAATTCAGTAGAGTTCCTCTGGTTTATGCTGGGGGAGAGGATCATTGCTTCCCAGGTTTCTTTCTAATTAATAATTATATATAGTGCAGTTGGGCAAGGTTACAGGCCCCCTCCAGTGCCAGTTGGCACAGAAGCACAAGGAACATTTGAAATTTATTAATCCTTTTTTTTTAAAAGATGCAAATTTCTTAAAGAAAAAAAAAAATCAGAGAGGAATGGGCAGTACTGTGAGTTTTAGGCACAATCACGAGTCAGGGGCAGAGGCACCTGCCTGCGACTAAGAAATATTGTCATTTCCATTTCCATGGCTTTCTTTTGCCCATTGCCTTCTGGTATTGGCCACATTCCCAGTCATCACCTGAAAGCCTGAACAGTGTTCCAGGAAGATGTAATGTGCTCGTGTGTGTGTGTGTAAGGGACTTTTGGCTCCCTTGAATGTCTGTATCAGGTCTAGGAACATATGAACTGTGACTAGCATACCAATCACTAGAGGTAATTGGAAACTTTATTTTCCATGGAAATTTAAAATTTGTGTGTGAAAAGTCAAATCATTTTGGTGTTTGAGCATTCTGTTTCAGCAGGACATCAAGGTTTTCTGCAGAGTGAACATTTTATTTCAAAGGGGGGCAGGGGAAAGGGTATATTGTTAGCTCAGAAACAGTTTCATACTTTCAAGAGAAATTCCAAGCAGGTTGCTAATAACACTTCAGTGGTATCTGGCATAATTGAAAACTCCACTGGAGCCAATCAAGTTAAGCCAGTGTAAAAACAGTGCAAGTGAAAAGAAGCCAGTCACATTAAAATGGAACGAATTTATAAAACCGCACTTCCTTTTCACCTGTTGTAGAGGGTCTTTTTCCCCCTTCTTGGGGAGTAAATCTATTCTTCATTCTATCTCAATTCCATTTTCTAGTTCTTAAGCCCGTGAGCAACGCAGCCCTCTCTGGCTTTGAAAGCTTGATAAGAACGAGTAAGAAAAGTAGTGACACAATATTTTCCTTGAAAATATTTTTGTTCTAAACATACAAACAGAACCTGCCTCTACAACCTGTTATTCAATGAAGTATGTAAATTTTCTAGAAAAACTTACTACATCTATATCATCGTAGCTTAGCTTTTTTGTGTTTATGATGTCATAATCTCTCAATCCCACAAACAAAGCAAAGTTTACCCAGGTCAACTGCAAATCTTCCCCTCCTCCCAAATTTTTTCTTTGTTTGTTTCATTCCTTTTCTGACAGCAATAATCTCCTTTAATTGCCGGTTCTGCCAGTCACATAATGGACCTTGCCTTCTGTTATCTGACCAGTAGAGCTCATAATTAGTGCTTAATTATCGTTTATAGAGCCACTTTGGTCTGATAGGAAAAATCTGCTTTGTTACAGTCAATGAAGTATTTAAAGCTACATCCAGGGTTGGGATAGGTTTATTAAACACTTGGGTAAGCAATAATAAACTAACATTGATTGAGCAACTCGATAGCTTTCTTTTATGTCCTGATTTAAAAACAAAAAAAATCCAGATAGAATTAAAAATAACTTGGCATGGTAATGGAATGTCTCCGCTAAGAACATGCGGCTGCCAGTGGGGTCTATCGCGTTGGATGTAACTCAATCTCAGCTCCAGAAAAGAGCACTTTGCAAAATATGTGGCAGCATCACTGCTATTATCTGAAAAGGAGGAGGGAGAAAGAATTCACTAAGGTCCTTCAGTCTGTTCAGAGCTAAATAAAGAATGATACTGCTGCGCATGGGTTTGTTTCTAGGGGAAGCTGCCAGAACTAATGAAAAAGCATGGAGCAGATCTTCTTCTTAATTTTGCTTCCCTGCTTTCCAAGTCTTTCATGGGAAACTGGAGATTGTCCTGAAATCATCACAATTTTGAGTTTTACATAGCAAATTCTGATACAAACACAAACCCATTTTATTTGCCTGCAGGTGCCCTCACACCTATCAGCTAACTGAGACAATATTCTTCTAGGTTTGATTCCAGTAGGTCTGCCAGGCCACACAGACTGAAATGGGGAAAAGTGAAATAAAATAACAATTTTTGAGAAAAGGAAGAAAGAAAGGATTGTGCAATATCACTTCTCGCTAGTTTTCACGGCAGGCAGTAGCCTGTTTAACCACATCATTCACCCCTCTGTACCAACAAAAAGATTAACAAGAGATGCCTTTTAAAAGACACAACAACTTTTTCACCAGGTTTGATTTTCAGAAGGGAAATTATTTTCAATAATTATATAAAAATTCAGTATATTCTTACAGGGGCAAAACTTTGTCTTGAGTGGGTTACATTTATCAAACCCAAACCACCAATAATTTCACTCATATTAGCTCTTTTTCTCATCCAGGTGTTTTCCTCGGTTCTTTCCTTTTCTCCTGAAAACATGATGCACTTTTCCATTTCAGGATATGATGAGACTCCTCCTTTTTCAGAGGCAGATGATTTTTTTTAGCCTTTGTTAGGGGAAGAGAGAGAAAAATAAAAGGCAAAAAAAAATATTTCAAAATTAAATCACCAAAGAAGGTTTTTCTAAAGTGACAGCAGTTCCTTCCTTGTTTAGCTGTGGACAGATGGAAGGCCACTGAAATGTGCACTTCAGTTTCTAGTCAGCTTATTCCTCTCCTAAGTTTTATTTCTTTATCAGGGAGGGTGATTTCATCATAGTTGAAATAAATAGCTAAACAAATCAGTTATTCATCACACAAGGTAGAAAGGTGATTATATTTGACCTTTTTTGATACACATGGTTGTGGTTTAAAATGGACTTGGATTAGAACAGGTTTGGACATCTCTGACAGTTGCATTTGCCCTGCTGCTCTGGAGTTTTCTTCTGTCTCTTCCCAACTGATGAAGTCATATTGTTATCAGCAGTATGTATAACACTGTAACATGGTATCACTATATCTTGGGGAAATGGATTTGCACAGGATGCCTGTGCTGAGCTCATAGATGAATTTCTATTGTCCATTATCATTTATATCGAATATGAACCGCTCTACACAGCTCGTCTCTAATCCCCATGCTTGTTAAGGAGCTTAAAGAGTAAAATCAGTTGATTTCAGGGCCTTTTGGAGTTCAAGGTCAAAGTGATTATTTCCTTTTTTTTTTTTAAAGGCAAGGACTCATCACAGTTTCCAAAGTTCAGTTATTTCCTGGTTCCCTAATTAGAAACCATACCAAGAGCATATCTGGAGGCTTTTATACATGAGATCAACCCCTTGCCCTGGGACCAATTATGGAAAAATAGCTTTACACATTGCACTGTTTGAATACCCGATGATCATACATGCTATCATGTTCTACAGTGAAGCCACGATACAAATCGTATGATTTTGGTCTATACCATTATCGTAGCTTAAAACGAACATATTCACACCAAAGCATAAGCCTGTCAAAGCACCACTCACACAAATACAGTCACGACATACACTTGCATGCATAAAGTCACATGCATTGGAAACTTACAGGAAACAATATTCATAAATTAGTCAATATCAAATTTTTCTCTTTTGGACACCTCTCACTTTCCCTTCGCAAAATGTGCAGTTTTGTGGACAACCCAAAAAGCAAACAAAAAAATATTCTCGGTTTTCAAATAAAATCAGATATTGTCACAGAAAGCATGTGCTTCCCGTGATTTATTTTTGTTTAGTTGAAACCTGATCATCCTTAGTTATATACATAAATTCCAAATTCGCGCCTACTGCTAGTACAAAACCATGGTTATACAAATAAGAACTTGAATTACTGCTTTACAGTCTTTCTAGCCTTGACACCTATATTCATACATATCATATAGGGAGGCATAGACGAACACATGTAGACAGATGCAACGACAAGTGGGCAATAAGCATGTGAACCCATCCATTATCAGAGCGTGTCCTGATGTGTAAATGTAAAACCGCCTGTAACCAGGGATTTTCTTTCAAATTTCAGCGGTGTATGAGCGAGTTTAAAAAAGGGTCAGAGATTAGAAGGGATTGATAAGGATTCAGGAAAGAGCTTTACGTTCCCCTTTTTGAGAGCAAGTAAAACTTATAATGCAGGAATGTCCCTAAAACTCTCTTCTTGCTTCGTCTGCCCTTCAGAGCTTTGGTCCCCAGGTTGCTGCTAGTGCTGCTGAGCTGAGCCCTGGCCATTGACCTCCTGTTAACCTCTGCAGCAACCACAGCTATTTAAAAGAAAGGCACACCATGGAGGAATGTCTGTTCTGGTGAGAGACAGAATCAGCTTCTCTGGGCTTGTGCCCATGTCCAAAGCGAAGGGTACAGGAGAAACCCAGTGAGTCTTGAAGTAAAAGGGTTCTTCAGTGGCACGAGCGCTGGAGACCTTTGCAAGGGGCTGCTCTATCTAGTAGTGTATTAGGAATTCAGATCAGGCAGTATCAGCATTTATCAGATGTTTAACTTTTAAGAAAGTGCTGCCTAAGCGTGACTTTGTAAGTGGCTCCACGCTCTTGAAACTCTGCTGAAAGCCTAATGGAGACAGCTCTGTTACTTTCACTAGCCTTGTTCAGTGCTTTACCACAGGACAAAACACTTGACTTCTCTTTTTTTCTTTTTTAAAGTCCATAATGAATACCAAATACCACTTCTTCCATTAATTAGCATGGCTAGAGAGTCACAGACCCCCTTTGATCCTTTGAACTGGCACTGATACTCAGAGTCTACTGCATCTAAGCCTCTAAGCCATTCGCGGTATCTATCCTTCTCCTTCTCTGTGGTGCACAGCTTACAGAAAAGGGTTGATACTAGGTCAATAGGGTCAGGATCTGCTGTAATCCTGCAGGAGAGTTCATGATAGGGCCTGAGCATATCAAGCAAAAAAAAATGTTTAGATTCCCTCTCACAGATCTTTTTTTCTCAAGTGATTTACCTCTGGGTTTCACAGTTACTCCCAGGGCAGGGCATCCTAAATGAACAGCAAAAGTAATAGCTGCCACAACCACATTAGTTCCTTGGGATATTACCAAAGGAAATCCAATCTTGTAAAAGGACGAAAGCAGCACATAAGTGGGCCAGGCTCTTTCAGTGGTAAATGTTTCACAAGATTAAAATAAAAGTAAATAAAGATTTGCTCTATGAGCATCAGAACTAATCATGCCCAGTTTCTTCAAGCATGTCCTGCACATTGCCTAAACCACCAGGACACAATTCTCTGTGCTGCCTCCCTCTCCTTACCATCCCTTCCCAGACGCTGCTCACATTGCCTCCCTGCTCAGCTCAGTAAAGGGCTGAATACACCATGGCTGGTTCAGATCAACCTGTACCCCTATGCTGCCTGAGTTGTCTTTCCTTCCAACAGGAAAACTCTCCCCTCCACCAGCTGCCATTTCTCCGAAAGCATTTAGTATCATAATGCTAATAAATACCTCTACTCCTGTGCCAAATTTTGCTGAAACTAACCAGTAGGTTCTAAACTTATGAGGGACAGACTGACAGATGGATGGACAGAGTCAATGATATGTTACTCAACATTAACAAGTTCTTCCCCAATGCCATTTTAGCTGAATTACTCATATCAGCACCTTCTCAGCTAAACAGATGAGTTGCATCATGGCCAAAAGATCATGAAATAGGACCCTTGTTGAGCCAATAAGGGGAAATGGGTAAAGGAGTTCATGACCTACAATTTGAATCAATCCTTACCAGCTTTTTAAATTCAAACAACCATTAAATGTAATTCCAAACAGATTCTATCTACCACAATAGTGAATAACATGCCCAAGAGATGGTATTTAAAATACTTAGTCACGAAATTTCATAGTGCTTTATAAATCAACATCAACACTGTGAATTACTTCTGAAAGCAAACTTGGCCTCTCGCAAATTCTGGGACCAATTCTGAAAACATAGAAATGTTTCTGCCGCTTACATCAGCTCAGCAGTGAGGTTAACCTAAATGCCTGGAAATACTTAATTTTATAAACCCATTGAAAAATAGTTCAGTGAAATTACAATGGGGAGGAAGAAATGGCTATCAAACTACTTTCACTTCATCTTGGAATAAGGTGTGACTGTCAATGTGGGGGCAGAAGAAAAAGATCTATTCTCACCATGCCAGGAGCAAACAGTAGGAGACGGGAATGTGAGAGGCGCTGTGAAGAAGGCAACAGGGAGAAGGGGTTGGTTGGGATGGATAAAGGCAACAGTCCAGCCAAACCAAATGACAAACATTCATCCAGCTCACATCAAAAAAGACAGGTAAGGCTTGTAACATATCGACGAATCCCTCACCAAACCAACATGCAAGTTGTAACTTGAAAAGCTAAAACATGCAAACACTTGCAAAATAGACCCTACAGCACTAATTCCAGCCCTACTAAGCCAACTATGATACTACTCCTTTGCATGAAGCACAGAGAGCTTATTTCCGAGAAATCATCTCCCAGAGCAAAAATGCAGAGTTTTTTCCCAGCTCTATTAAGGAAACATGCCAGTTGCAGGCTTCCAACAGGGAAAGGGAATAGTAATAAAAAAAAAAGAGTTTATAAATTATGAAGAGCAAGTTGACAGTGTCTCCTTATAAATATGAAGATTACCTATGCTACCCTCATGAATCTGAAAAGTCACCGTTTAAAAAAATGGTAAAAACTACAGATTCAGCAAACTGAAAAATAATGGGCAGGTTTTGCTGACCAGGGAATAGTCTGCAATTTAGTTCTTTTCTTGTTTAACATTTACTGTATATTTCACCATCCAGAAATATTATTATGTTTACAGGAAAAGCCCCATTCTCCACAGAAAGGTCCCACTATTGACAATATGAATATCACAGTGAAATACCATCTGATACCTTGGAATAGCCTCTGAATCTATTTAAAGTCCCCAAGGAAAATCCTCTTTTTCGAAAAACAAAGATATTTGTTATGTCAGCCAGTATATATTGACACACAGATGTATATGAGTGTGTGAGCCTATATGAAAAAGTCACCTGTACCGTTTCTTGCTTACAGGGTTACTATTTCAGATAGCTCACCAAATCATAGTGCTAGGAAAGTTTATGGATAAAGTGATGGACTGAATGGTTTAAGAAAGACATAAACACGCAAATAAAAGTGTGTCCTTTCTCTCATCTGATGCCTATGTATGTAGTACATTTTACAATACAAACTATGCTGATCTCAACTGCAGACTAGGCACTGCTGTTACTAACAGTTAATCTTGTTCTAAGCCATAGAAAGCGATCACTTTGTGTTGATAGTGATTACAGTCACTAGAGCCTACAGTGTCCCACCTAATAAATGGTTTGAAATGTCAAAAAGTGCCTTAGTCCTAGACTGAAATGAAAGTTTCAAGTCGGGAAAATTTTCACAAATTTAAAACGGGTAAAATATTCCATTACCAAAAGTCAGTTTGAAACTTCAGTGTCAATTAATTTTGGAAACTTTTGAAACAAAAAGAATGTGTATATTTTGATTAGGAGCACAAACAACATTGAAATGGGTCACTTAATGCTTTCAAAACTTCCTCCCCTGGAATGTTCAGGGGCTGAGAATTAAATTGAAGTTGACCCTCTTTAGCGACAAAGGAAGGAGAGTCAGAGTTCCCTGAGAATTTCCCTGTTGCATCTGCTGAACACAGCCTTGGTTTGCTGGGGAATCATTTTTTGAAACACACCAAGTTTTCTCTATTAGTGTTGTATAAATATCATCTCCAGTGCAGAGCCTGGAAGGAGTTCAGGAGTATGACTTAATCAGAATAACCAACATATATTCAGAAGTTTGGTTTGGAAAGAAGCTGAGAATACTGAATAGATTCAGCCAGCCCTCCTTTGATTACATAGCTTCATACTTTACAAGGAAGACAAGTTCTCTTCACCATAAAACTAATCTTTGCAATCAGAAAACCAGATCTGTGCTCATCTTCAAAGTCCTATTGAATTTTGGAAGCATGGAAATAAAGAAATGTAAGGAAAAAAGGGACTAAGAATTTTAAATTATTGAGCAAGGTTAAAATTTACATTTTCAATTTGGGAGATGAAAAATTTTTTCTTAGAATGATTCTCCGCTGGGGAAAAAAAGATCACTTTTCCTTAAATAGACCCTTTCTATAGAAAAAAAAAAAATCTACTTTGGTCCCCAAAGTTTGATTTTCTGTCAGAAAAGCTGAAATGATACTTCCTGTAAACCAGCATTGAAAGTTTTCATCCAGTTTAGATTAAAGCTTGTGAATTAATCCCACTATGCAAAAGCTGGAACTGTAACTGCCATATAGGGATAAACAAGGTTAAATGCCCCAAAAAAGACTGTAAAAGAGCTGTATCCTAAGGAGATAACCCAGCTGGAATCAAACCTGAAAGATTTCATGTTCCTCTCCCAACAGCCGGTAGAATACCTGTGGAAGACCCATAGGAGACTGTACCTACCAATGAATGGGAAAAAAACAAAGGCAAAAAGCCGTCTCCCAGAGAAGCAGGATGTGCTTTTAGGTACAGATATCAGCTTCAGGACCTGAACCTTACCTAGAGGTGAACAACCTTGTCCACTGTGTCTGGTAGATCCTGTACAAATTTGCAGGGTTTAAGAGCCTCTCAACACCAATATGCAGCAGTGTAATTTCATCTGAGCCTTTTCCTTAAACTTTGCTTACTTCCGTCCCTCTCAGATTTACACCCCGAGGGGAGTTTTGGTCTGTCACGTGCAGTTTCACATGCAGTGATGAACTACAAATATCAGGACTGGATAATTCCAGACTTATTCACAGCCCGGTTCAGTCTCAGCAACTGGAGAACAGGTAACGAGAAGATGTGAAGAACAGTGGTCGTAGCATCTCATTATCCCTTTGCACATCATTTGTTTTTGTTTTGTTATGAAACACCCAAAACAAAGTTTTGAAAGGTTTTTCTTGTCATAAGAAAAAAAAAAAAATTGGTTAGGAGGTTCTTGTCATGGAGGAAAAAAAACCAACAAAACCAAACTCCTATCAGTTTTATTCAAGTTTTAGTTTGTGTCCTAAAAATGCCATCTGAGGGTTATAGAGAATAGAAAACTTCCTGCAGAATGCCTTGAATTTAATTATAAAAATTATAAAAACAAAGGGTGCAGTACTTGGTCTAAGACTTCGTCTGACTCTGGGTATACGACGTGTGGAGATGTTTCGTTCTGCAGTGCAGCGTCCTGGATGGATGGGATAAAGGACCACAGGAAGGGTCACTGCCTTCCCTCCGGGCTGCCCCACTCCACAGCAGGAACCCTTGGGCTGCCTTCGGGCAGCAAAGGTTTTGCAGCAAATACAATTATCTTGCTCTGCTGCTAAATCACACAGCTACTCTGGAGATGCCCGGTGCAACCACCCCGGCCAAAAGAGTTAGCCCACCATTGCGGCACCCAGCCCATCAGCCTGTGACTGAATTAAAGAGATGGCAAAAAACACTGCCCTGGAGGGACGTGACCCACCAGCTTTTCGATTAGTCAGGAAACTTCCCGGTGCAGTGGCCTCACGAGCAGTTTAGGCAGGGTGCAAACAGAGGCGCAGCACAATGAATGCTCCCATTGTGAACTGCAGTTGGAGTTTGCCATTTTATCTCCAGCGCTGTCTTGTGCTTTCCCCTTTTCTCATTTATGTACTGAACATAGTATTTCCCACAGCATACATTTCCCCTCTAGTAAGCACCTCAACTTTTCTAGCCCAGCTCTTACAAAACAAGGGTACAGACACACTCCTTCCTTCCTTCCTTGCCAGAACAGTTTGGTGTCACTTTGCCCCCCCAGATCATCTGTGGTTACAGGCAGCTTTCACCCCAGTCTTGGTGAGCAGGTGCTGTAGCCGAACCAGGGATGCTCATGGCATCACACCACAGCGGCTCTCTGCCTGCCCTCCTCCCTGAGCCCAGCACCGCCGGGCTGGCGGGTGGCCTCAGAGCACCCCGCCACAGTTCGGGACCTCACTCCTAGTTTAGCAGCTCTCCGAATCCTGGCTGTATCAAAGCCTTTGCTTGTGCCGTGGGAACCCAGAACAAATCCCAGGGGATCAGCAAATGGCTTTTAAAAGCAACTTGATCGGCAAGTTTGGTTTTGCCTGCATTTGTTACACAGCTTGGAAGGTGGTGTGTGTAACGTGGCACAACAGCCCGCAGCCAGGGCTCCTTCGTTGGGCTGTCCTCGGATGCCTGGGGTGGGGACAAAGAGGGCGATTTGGGGGAAAATTCCTGCCCTTCCACCAAGGCTTACCCAGACCTTGCTCCTTCACCTCCAGCGATTCAGTAGGCTTTGGCTACAGGCGGGGGGGAAGGAGGAGGAAGTCAGGCTCCCAAAATTGATTTCATTCCAGGTAATACTTCTTACACAACAATCTGTTCCTTTCAGAAGGACACAGATTAGGGAAGTATTTGGTCAAGGGGCAGTAGAGGGCACTCCAGGCCAGATCAGGTTAAGTTTTGGTCACTTTATCTCCTCTTGTTGACGTAAAGGCTCGAGGCCATGGCCTGGGGTTTTCCTGCAGAAATGTGTTTACAAGCAGGTCAAGGACTTGCAGACAGATAACCATTAGCAAAACAACTTTTCTATTGACAAAAGAGCACAGAATAGTGCGTTGGCAGATGAATTCTCTTGATTTGTTAAAAAAAATAAAGAAAGAAAAAAACACAGACGTTAAATCAGAGGGCTGAACCCCGTCTGATTCTCACAACCGTGTTTTCTAGCTAGGATTTAAGATTGCAACTTGCTCCCTGCCCACTTGTGAAACGACACTGAGGACTTATGCCAAAGTGCTGTATTCGGTAGTAAATTGAGCTGGGATTTACTACTGGTCGGCAAGCATCTGAGGCTTGTTAACTTATTTGTTAACTCCAGTTCTGCTTCCAAGTGAGGAATGTCTTCGGGTCTCCAGCCTGAAGAAACGCTCAGCCTGGGAAGCTCACCTGGTTTCAGGTTTCCTTGCAGACCTGCCTACAGCTGGCAGCCCTGGTCCCATCCCTCACCTAACCCCCTCCAGCCCCTGGCAGGTTCATCGAAAGGTTTTGCGAAAGTTCAGGAACCGTTCCAGAAGCCCGGGCCGATTTACGGGGTTTGTGCACAAAGCACGTGAGAGCTGCGGCTGAAGGAGACCTGAACAGATCAGGCTGAGTTTTGCGCTGGCATTCAGTGTCTGCTCAGAATCCCCATCCTCAGAGCTTATAGTCAATCAGTGCCAATATTTCCATGAACAAGTCACCAACTAATATTTCTATAGCCACCTTTCTAGACAAAAGCACTGTTCTGTACGCATACGAAAAGACAGGAATTTCACAGCTATAAATACAGCAGATGAAAATTTCAACAAAAAATATTCCCAAAAAATGCCACTCCAGAACCATTGTTATTTGCTGCCTGTCAGTCAGGGTTAGGGTATAACCAGTGTGGGAAGTGGCTGCTCGGAAAGCCTTGTTCAGTCTTACTGGAGGAATTTGTGGTCTATTCTGTATACAGTTTGTGGTATCTGAGTCATGACCTGACTCTAAGACATGCTGGATTTTAAACGACGAACGCTGTCTCTCTGACGGAGGCCTTGCATTAGTCAGAAACCAAATGTGTGTGCACTTGGGAGAGCTGGGACATTTGATGCCCAAACAATAAAGCAAGCAAAATGAAATGAGCTAAGCTAACTGGAATCAGTAAAAGAAGGTTTGTGTAATTCATCTGGCTGTACTAGTAGGTTAAAATTCAGCCCATGGTGTGGGCAACTTCAATGTGATCTGGAGGGAAAGCCTGTTGTGTGCCTCTGGGTGCACGACCACCTCTGTGGTTTTACACATGAAGCAGGAAAAGTGAAATTCTTCTTGAGGACCTGCTGGAATCCGAGGGGAAAGTACAGATGGGTTAAATCTTAGTTCTCAATAAAATAGTGACTCTCGGTTTGTTTTCCTTTGAATTTCTTCTTGTTCTTCCCTCCCCATACCTCTCTCCCTCGCGCACACAACCAGCCTTTGCGTCGGCAAAGGGTCAGGAGGCTTTTGCAAACTTCTGCCTGTGAAAGCTGGACAATGTGGCATGTGCAGGCTCAGCACTGAAATACCACTCAAAACCACTACCTTCGCCCCAGCCCTCCCTTTTAAAGAGACAGTCACTGTGAAATAAGCTATTTTTTCAAGGAACAGCTACTTTGTCCATATTAATCAAGACACTAAGTGCCACTCCACCACAGTAGCACACCTGCTTCTCCAACACCACTTCCCTCCAGCCCCATTAATACTATTAAAAACTCAATAACTTTTTCTGTCCCTTTTGTTTAAATCATATTCCTCTATGAAGTATAGCTATTAAAAATGCCTGTAAACTCTTCCTATTAAAATGACATTTTAAAAGGCTTGATTTGAACATGGCTATGTCACTTAAAGTGGAAAAGTTTCTGTGAGTTCCCTTCCAAGCTGTTAAAGATTAGCTTGATGTAGATAAGGCTATTCCCCAAACTCATTATCTGTCTTCAAAATGCACCTTAAGGACTACTTAATAAAGTCAAGGTTACGTGAAGAGTGTTTCAGTGAAAACCAGTGAATGACTATTAATAAATCTGCGTTAGAGATTGGTTATTTTGTCTCTGTCTTTCATCTGAGCAATAGCTGATCCTTCTGGTTTTGTGGGGTTTTTTTCTTAAACAATAAGCACGTGTTGCCTCCTTGTACTGGTCACCAGTGAATCAGAGACAACAGCAGTAGCAGAGAACATTTCAGCATGTTTACAATTAATACGATCCATGCAATGTAAAATATTTTGCAGGGAAGAGTCACATACCTCTGGCCAGTGCAAATTAAAGTATGAGGATTCCTGACTGGGCCAAGCTTATATTTAAAAAAGAACATCATCATGCTACCCTTTGTACAACTGCATTTTTATTTCTCCTGATATCAAGTTTCCTATTTATTTCAAAGCTATGGGTAGGAAATGCTGATCCTGTGAGCTCTGGTGCCAGATGACAGCAAGCCCATCCAGAAATGAAGCACTGCAACTTTTTGAAACAGGAAAACTATCTGACAGGATTTATTCTCCAGACCTTCTCGCCTGTTGTCCATAGCACTGCAGAGCTGCTATTTTAAGAGTTAGACTGGCGGTGTAGGGTCCTGTGGTACCCAGTGCTAAGGACAGTCACAACGCTCCATTGCCACCTGTTTCTAACAGAACAGACTGGAAAGTTTCTGAAATCTAAGAACCAGAGCCTTATTCTGCTGTTGGTCTCACCAATCCACCCACCGAGGGGCACTATCCTGCCCTGGGTTCACATGAGGAGCTCCATCCCTACTCCTCTCCATGCAGAGGATCAAGCTGCTCCAGGACACACTTGTACGTGCTGTCAAGGGGAGTAATATTGGACTAGAGAGAAGGAGGAAAACCTACCACAGCCAAGCTTGCTGGAAATTTGGTGTGGAAATCTCAGGATTAATTCAGTCTGTCTTTTAGATTTCTCAATACCTCTAAGGTTTAAATACTTTTTTAAAAACAAACACACTATTTTAGTTTCAGCTGAAAGCAGTCAACACAGAAGCTCACAGCTGTGTATGCATCAGAAGGAACCAAGCAGCTTTTTGCTGGGCTGACTTGCTGGAAATTGTTGATTCACTCTACGTGGAACAGCTCCAAAACAAAATCGGTTACCTGTCATTCAACCATTTCAGAGGAATTTGCAGAACACAGATGTTTCCATGTTGGCCATGCTATACCTTGTGTAGTAAAGATTAGCCTGATTCAAGGCCAGAAAAAAAAGTCTGTGTACACAACCGCTTGCTGCCCCTTACCTTTATCTGTAAGTACTTCCATGAACTATATGACTGTTAACTCTGGAGTAGGTATTTTTGAGTTGGGACTGTATTTTTGACATATATCTATCTCATGTGTTAAACCCCTCAAAAACTTTTGTGTATGATGTCGACAGGCATTATTATATACAACTGAAATCCTACTCAAGCCCATGCTCTGGGCTTGCCAGATGGAGACCAGCTCATGTCCAAGAGTCACATACTTTATTAGCATGATGCTGAACCTGAGCCTCTCAGCAGGGTATTTTGTCTTGATCACAGTAAATTTAAACCTATCCACACTGCCAGCAAAGGCAAGCCCACCATGGTCTGCATGTGCAAGCGTAAATAACAACAGCAGCAGCCAACAATTACTCTGCAAAAGCTTGGATCTGCTTACAAACCACAATAAGTATTTTAATGTTGAATTTAGGTTCTTCAGTTTTGGGGATTTACACATAGGTTATGGGAAATCTGGTAATTAGCAGACAGGCCCTTGCGAGTCTCCCTGTTCTACTTTGCAGATGAAATCTGACTCACTTTGTGTTTCACCTTTAGGAAATTTTTACTTCATGAAACCGAAAAGGCAGCATGAAAGCAAAACTGTCTCAGTCCTTCTAATGCTTCCCACTTCCACTCTTGGTTGAAACACAGAAGCATGCTAGAGTCAAGACAGTGCAATACCAGCACAGGCACGGGGGCTTACAGAGCAAAATACCTTCTGCAGAGCTGGTGGATCCAAGGCAGATATTATTTTGTTGCCTACACACGGCCTGACAAAACGGTCAGAGAGAACAGGCTGAAAAAAGATGTAAATCACCCAGAAGATCAGGGGCAGGACCTTGCAGTAATGCTGGGAGCTGGTGTCGTCGCTGCCTGGGAGAAGAGCTGGGCCACCCTGAATTATCCTGAAGGAGAGCTGTTTCTGTATTTTTTCCACAGGTAGCAAAAGATTTAAAACAGGTGAGTGGTATCATGCAACCTAAACCTTTTATTCTGCATTTCACATCTTCCTGATTTATCTAAAACTCACGCTACGCTGACTGAATTAGGAGGTTGATTGAAAAGTACATTATGTACTAGTTACCTGTGAGATGTGCACTTTAGAAGTGAAGGTTTAGGGGCAGAAGAAAGGCGTATAATAAAGAGTAGTGTACTTTGAAAGGTCTAGGCAATGCTGCGAGAAATGGCATTACCTCACAATTGTCAAGGCTCAGAAGTTTTATTACCAAGGAATTTCACTTTTGCCTCTTATTCTTAACACAGTGAACAGTTCTGGGACTGAGAGGATTTGCTGATCTAATATAGATAGTGGTTTCGTAGGTTTGTTCAGATTTATATAGACAGCACCCTGGGATCAGGAATTACGTTTAAAATGTAATAAAATGTTCTTGTGCACTTTTACTCACAAATACTGTACTTAAAAAAGTAAACATCAAATAATCTCAGATATCTTTCAAGAAAATGTTGACATAGCTCCAAGAGCTCATACAGATGACTGAATAGTTTTCTGAGTAAACTTAATAAACTCATATTCGTATTTTTTCAGTGTAGAATGAAGTATCACATCATGGAGAAGAGAAAAAACTAAGCTGTATAAATTTAACAGAAATCTATTTTAAACATATTTCAACATATGAAGATGGAATATAGACATTTGTGTAGGCATGTTTTTATACTACTTGCAGTCTCAGAGTTTAAAAAAATTACAGCAGTTAAGTTTCACCCATGTAAATGAAACAAATTCACATCACTAAAAATTTGTCCTGCTTCTAAAGTGAGACCTAAGTCCTTTCCCACTCAGCAGCAATGTTACAATGATTTGAAGGGGCAGAATTTGACCCCCTAATGTGCTCAGAAGGACTTTGTGTAAGTTAGAAGTTTTAGCACAATTGCTCCTCTAAGTAGTCAAAATGATTCATCTAGATTATCTGTCTTTATTAAGCAGTCATTTACCCTGGTAAGTCCCACTCAAGGGAATCTTTATTATACAGACAAGCCCTTATAGTCCTCATGACACAAAATATATAAGAATAGTTAATAATACTGTTATTCCTATGTGTGTGGATAAACATCAGCTGGTAATTTTATATCAACAATCCTTCGGAGCAGAGACAAAAATCTATAGCTTACACGAGCAGGCAACCTGTAATAACGTGCCAGAGATCTCATGAATACTATAAAGCAAGACAGACCCCTGGGAAACACCAGATTTGGATTCTTAACGTATTTTGCCCAATAACATAAAATGAATTCTTTCTTACAAGAATTGATAAGATACAAAATACTGAGTAAAATAGTAGTGTCTTTTAAAACCTATCGGAGTCCATAGCTGTGCCAAAGCTGGTACCACGACTGACATTATCAACCTGAAATCATTTAAGGATCAAAATACAAAAAAAAAAAGTGTATTCTCTGTTCCACATGGGGCAGATTCCAGGTTAGAACCTACCCAAATCACTGATGGTGCTAATGCCATCTCCAGCTGAAAAACACTGCCTTTGCTCCCTGAAAAGACTGCACATGGACAATGCAGCTTAATAATATTGGTGCGTCTCATGTCAGAATCCAAAATTAAGTCTGAAGAAAGGCCTCAAGGAGACCTTTTTGTGTGGAGAATATCTACAACTCTTTGAAATTTTCATAATAATGCCAGTTACGGCCGCACTTCTAAGTCATGAACACACAAAAGGGGGTTTCCAACGTAACTTCGAATTGGAACCCTTTCATAGGACTAGGGGAGCATTTCACCTCCAAGGCACTTGTAATTTCAGATGCATTGGATGCTGAGAAGGGTTTTGATCCTTCAGCTCTTATTTGGTGTAACAATGTACATTTTTAAGATCTTACATCACTTATAATAAAGATCTTAGTTTTGATACAGTCTTGAGGGAATGGACTGCACATTTTGTGGGTTTTGAACATCTACTGAAGGACTGAAACTTCACAATTCATGAGGTTTTGTCAAGTTCTATGTTCCTATGCAACAGTTTTTTTAGGAAAAGGAAATCCTTAACATCCCTTATAGACTGCTGCAGATAACAAAAATGCCTTGGGGTAGCCTCCAAAGGCACTGTCCTGCATCAAAGCAGTACAAAACACTTCATTTTGAACCTACAGCTGAAGCAGTCCAAAAGTTCGAGTGAAATAAACCCCAGCTTTCTCTCGCCATCTCTTTTTGATTGTTCTGTGCTATCTCTCAGTGTAGTACCTCGGCATACACAGGTGAATTAGAGCTGCAGAATGAGCACTGCAAGACTTTATGGAGTATACTGCTCTTTGATCTGCTTGGTTTCTGCCCATAGATGAACACAGCAAGCAAAGCACAGCAATTAGCAGTAACAGCTATTAACAGTCTTCACAAAAAAGAACACTAGTAGGTGGTTTACAGCATGGCAGATAAAAACAAAGTGGGTACTTTCTTTTCACACCACTCCTCCACAAAGTTTAGGCTAAGGGACCAGAGGGCTAACTGGCAAACAGTCACTTCTAGTAAACAGACCTAAAAAAAAAAAATATTGATTTTGTGGATAGTCCCTGCAGCAGAGGAGATACCTTTGTTCTTCACAAAGACCTCTATGAACAAAAACTTTTTGGGAAGACTGTTCTTGACTTCAGTGTTTTCTGAGTTAAGACTTTAAGAAATCAGCGTGGACATCATCATAAATACAGATTTTAGTGCATGAGGAAATTCAAAGGAAAATCAAACAGACACTGTCTGCTCTGTGGAAGCAGGGTAATTTCCATTGACTCTATTGCCCAAGGGGAAGCTGTAAACAGCAAAACTAGTTATATTTCTGGACAACAATTCACAAGACTGTCCTCTACCCCGGTCACCTCTATGAAAACCGAAGAAGAGTACCCTAAGCCAACCTTCTGCTCCTTGGTTCTGGTGCTCGGGCCTCAGCATCAGTGGGACCAAAGTGCTGCGCTAGGTCATGTTCCTCCAGGTTGTTCCCCGTAGACCGTTCAGCTGGTTAGCCCAAGGTGTACCCCATCACATCCGCTGTCTTCCCAAATGCATCCCCCACTGCCTGGGAAACAAGAGTCGGGATGCCAGTGCACTGTGTATGTGATGCTTCTGTACTATAACTATGATAGATCACCCAGACTTTTCACGCTGTTTTAACAGTAGAAGCAGCCTTCCTCCTGTCCACCATAAGCCAGTAAATGATATGACCACCCTTGTTTGGTATTGTTTTGACAAAAAACACACACTGATTAAAGTACCTACATCAGATGATAGATGCACAAACATGGTCTAACAAAGTGCGTTTTTCAATACAAATACCAGTTTTTAGAGACAACTCATAAGAGAATTGCATCAGGGATATCTCTGAAGCTGACACATTTACAAATACATATAGTTATACTACACACATATATATAGGAATAAGAAGCTGGAAAGAAAAGGGAAAAAAAAAAAGATGCAATAAATCAGAGAACATCTAAGGATGTTTAGCCATAAGCTATTTGTTAAATCAGGAATGAAAACATGCATTAATCAGAACATTAGCTCCAGACAGTGCGACAACATCAGCAACATTGCTACTGTACAGAAAGTCATGAATCATTATAGGCCTACAAAACATTTATATAACTTTAACATCATCATTGGCTTTGGTCAACAATATAACACAGGAAAGATAACAGGTTCATAACTTTCTCCCACTCTATGAACTCTGGATATGTAAAAACCTATGGAAATAACCAAAAAAAAAAAAAAAAAAATTTTTACTTTTTGTTCCCCAGCACCGTGTCCAAGGGCATCTCAAAGCAGATAGAGACAGTGGATGATTTTCCAAAGTCATTTGATTCCAGTACTGTGAAATCAAAATAGTCAAAAAGTTGCACTGCAAAGATGGGCTGATGATGCACTGAACATTTTCTACTGTGCATACTGACCAGGTCCTCCTGCCCATGGTGGTGGGTAGGTCCTGATGAATGAGTAAGTTAGAGAAAAGATTTTCGCCAGTAGAGCAATCCCTACATGGACCTCTGTTGCAGGCTCAATCTGGAGGAACTCCTGGGATTTTTTAGACCCTGAAGCACTCCAGAGTGTGGAAAAAGGTGATTCAATACCAATTTCATTCTCACTCTAAGGTGCACCAAAAGTAAATCACTATCCACATTTGCTAGACGGGGAAAATGAGATATGAAATAAAGCATGCTTAAGAGCACAGTTAATTCAGCAATAAAAGTCTGAGAGATCCCTCTTCTGAAGACTAAAAATCTGTTCTTGCTGCATTTCCACATTTCATGACATTTAGACTACACCTGTTTCCCCACTTTATCCTCTCCTCTCAGAAGTGACTTTATTCACATTCCTGAAAGATAAAGAGATGTTGAATTTGCCTGCTACACTGTTGCTTACCTGGGCTGAGAATCTGCGCGGAATCATAGAATCATAGAATGATAAGGGTTGGAAGGGACCTTAAAGATCATTTAGTTCCAACCCCCCTGCCATGAGCAGGGACACCTTCCACTAGACCAGGGTGCTCAGAGCTCCATCCAACCTGGCCTTGAACACTTCCAGGGAGGGGACAGTCACAGCTTCTCTGGACAACATGGGTCAGTGTTTCACCACCCTCATGATGAAGAATTTCTTCCCAATATCTAATCTAAATCTGCCCTCTTTTACTTTAGAGCCATTCCCCTTTGTCCTATCACTACACACCCTTGTGAAAAGTCCCTCTCCACTCTTCCTGTAGGCCCCTTCAGGTACTGGAAGGCTGCTATAAGATCACACCGAAACCTTCTCTTCTCCAGGCTGAACAGCCCCAACTCTCTTAGCCTGTCCTCATAGGAGAGGTACATTTTTATGATCATTTACTTTCTTTTCAGCCACTGACTTCAAGTGCTTATTCTGAATACACAGACAACCAGAAGACATGGATGCTATACAAAATGCTGAGCTGTATAATGCCCTCTTTAATGTCCTCCCCTTTTCTTTCCAATTAATAACTTTGGATGTTGTAACTACTCTAACTTGGACCTGGAAAAAGCACTTGGCTCTGATCCCTGAATTAGTATCTTTAGCATGGTGAAGACAACTGTAAATTATTAAAAAGTCTGTTAAGTGAGGAATGGGACCCTCCAGCTGAAGGTGTTTCCATGGTCTTGCTACCTGCCAATGTTTAAGATTGAGTGCTTCAGTGAGGTGGGAGTTACATTTAAAAACTCTATACACATTTATAGCAACTTAGCCTTGAAGGGACATTTTATCTTTTCCTCTCAGGGAAAAATTGTTCTTGGATTCAGTTTCATTTAATCACCCTTTGTTCCAGCTATTGGTGAAATTTCTTATGGCATTGATTGCTTCACGTTTGCTTTAATTCCTTCACTAAAGATCGAGTCATGTAACATATTCACTACTAAGACACATGTTTGATTGCTAGCTGGGGAAACATGATAGAAGAAGATATAACCACAAGATAAATTTTCCTTTCCTCCCCCTTTTGTCCTCTCACTGAAACATGGTGTACAGTTAAATCTAAGCGGGAGCTGGTGTATTGTTTTAACACCCTTTCTTCACATCTGATCTGTAGAACTGGTCATCTGATGCCAATTGTCCTGATATTCTAGCGGGCATAACATGGATTGCAATCCAGTGTGGGGACAAAGAGCACATAAAGCCTTCAAAAACATTTGTCAAGATTTCCCCTTATACTTACAGATGTTAAAACCAGAGGCACGGAAGTAGAGGGCTCAACACATATGCTAATGGATACCAGTGCTAAAATGATTTTTAATATGAATGCCTATAAAACTGATATTTCTGTAAACACTTTTCTATGACACTTCTTCCTCCATAAACTCTCTCTGATGCCTGTGCTTTTTAATGTTAACTTTATCTTAAAATTTTCAGAATCGGAATCACTAATACAGCTGCTTGATGATGAATATAGCAAATATATCCAAAACTGTGTAACAGTTTTGACAAATACTTTTCTTTGTTTGGAAAGTGTTCACTTTAACTAATCAGCACTCATCATTATGTGTCTGGACATGCTAATCACCTAGTGTTTTTTCCATTCCCTGATTGGAAGTCTGTAAGATATTGTAAGGAAGATAAATGTGTGATTACACATGTGTTTGAATATTTCTCAGATTAAGAGTAACTCTTGACAAAAATTGTATATATTCAGTGATTCAAAATCACATGTATAAGTATCCACTGCCTGAATATTCACAATAATTAATGACGTGATCCCCTCAAATACACTAAATAAAAGCTGGCACTATTATTCACAAAGATATCTAGAAATTTATTTTTGTTATTACTCTATTGCACTTTCAAAATTATTTCTCAAAGATGAGTGAAAGTCATTAGAAAACAAATTTATATACACGTCTTATACACATTACTTAGTAGATCACCATATCTTAATCATAATAAAAAGATTAAATAAGGAAAAACAAACAAAAAGGTATGAGACGACTTTCCTAGCAGCATTAATGTATCAGTTTCTCAACTGTGTAAACTGGCGTAAATCAAGTTAGGTCAACAGAACAAAACCAGCTTCAGACCTCGGAGCCCTGCTTAGAAAAACATACTTAACTTTCTGCTTATAAGAATCTTACAACATGACTGTACTTGCACTCTTCAGGGGTTTGCTTTTTTTCTCTTTTTGGAGATAAAGAAGTGAGAGTTTAGGAGAGGATTTTCCTTTTTGTTTGTTGGGGTTTTTTTTAATAATTCTCCTTAAAATAGTCCTCAATTATTTTTTTTTCCCCTGATAAACAATGAGAAAGGTCTAACTCTACATGTCAAAACTCTACCTTTAAAATATTATGTAGCACAGCAAGGCAGACTTGGGGTATGTTGGCTTACTAAAACATATATATGAATTTAGTTGTTAGTCATAGGGACCTGGAAAGTTCACTTAGTTCTTCAGACAGTACAGAAATCAGTGGACCTCAACCGTCCTTAATTACTTTCTTTGAATATGGTAACTCTTCTCAGTGGGTCTGATGGCCAGAGAAGCCAATACAAGTCCAGTCTTTAATGCTTGTGGACTAAGATATAGACATCGTTATTTTCCTCACTCTTTACTCTGCTTCCTCAAAATAAGACAAAATTACATGTGCTGTTTGCAAGCCCATTAGACTGAGCAATATTAGCCCATTTTCATTACTGGCTGAATCAGGACAAGAAATCTGTATATCTAAATTCAAGAGGGGTTTGTTGTGGCATCTGGTCTCACACTCTATGCAGTAAAGATTTAGGTATAAACAAAACTTCATTTTAAAAGGATGAGAACTCCTTCCTAAAAAAGTTAGAAAAGATCTTCAGAGTGAACAGGATACTTCCACTTGAATACTTTAGTCGATGAACATAACATTGTTAAATTAAAATCTCTTCCTTTATCCTCCTGAAAATTCCACAGTCACAGTGAAGTTTTCTGCAGTATTGAGGTAGGAGTGAGTTAGAATTGTGTTTTCTTTAAAAAAAAATAAAAAAATATGTACTTAAAACAGGAGCAGCTTTGAGAGCCGCATTCACACCCACTCTCTCTGTCTCTCTCTGTTAGGCTTCATTTGATAGCTATGAACTGTGGATAAAGAATAAATATGGCTTTTCAGTGCCCTAGGACTCTCACCTGACTTATTTATGTCTGACCTGGTAGAACACCACTGACCTTGGAAAGTTTAATTGAGGCTGGGATTATATGGCACTGCTTCAGGCCACCTGAATTTAGAGGGTGTGACACACACTTTCTCTCTATTATTGTCTCTCTCATGTCTGCTAGGGCATGCACGTGTGGGCAAGCGTGTGTTTCTGTGCACATTTGTGTACCCCAGATTAAGCCAGGTAGTGGGGAAACACCCTGTTGTAAGCCTATAGCACACAATAGAAGGGAAAAGATTAATATTGCCAGGCAGACAGCATGAATGTGTTAGGGTTGTTCAGTTTTTTGTGGGCTTGATGTCTTTTTGTCTTTTCCCGATGCGTTTTCTCTGAGATCTGATTTTTACAATTGACTCTTAACTTTTTATAACCCTATTCTGCCTACGAACTGCAAACTTAAAGCATGAAGGGGGGGGAAATATACAGACACTCTTTAGACCCACTTCTACATATTGTGTTTAACATTCTTTAATTAATTTTAATTAAAGCATATGATGAATGCTGATCATTTTTACTCCTATTGGTTTTCAAGAAAGTTATAGATGCTTAACGCTCCCCTCATTTCAGTTAAATGTAACAAGAGGAGGAAAAAAAGAAAGGCAAAAGAAAAAGATGCATAAGACTGGAAGGTGGAATAAAATGAAATGCCATAGAAATCTGTTAGCCAAAGAGTACTATTTTTCCTGCTGGAGATCATCCCTAGATGGATATAAACAGCTCTCATCTGGGTTTCTTCAAGGCAGAGGCCAACAAATACGCCGTATTATGCATGGAGTCCTTTTATGGCACAGGCTATTGTCCACTGGAGACCAGGCAGATACCACTAAGCAAACCTCACCTAAGGCCACAGGCAAGCGTCAAGCCCAAAGAGGATTCCTCTCCTATCAAAAGCACTCTCCCTTTTCCAGCCTGTAACATATATTTTCCCTGTCATTCAAAGTTTATCAGTGCCAAAGCCCCGAGACAGCCTGGCTTGAGCCACACAGGTAGATGTGAATGTTGTACTGTCGGAAAGGTTAACATATTCCGGGATGGAAACAGCCTGTGAAATGTCCTCAGAAATAAAACTACTCCATGATGCTTTCAAGGCCAAAATTATCCATTCTATGCTTTACTTCTAATGTGCTGCCCAGACTGAAACTGTGACCGTTTTCTGTTTGTAGGTGTCATAGGAAATGAAATAAGGAGAGGGTTGCTGTTAAGAGCAGCCACAATTCCCCTACCTCTCTCCAACAGGCTATTCCACGAATCAGGATATATTTTATTATTTTTATAGTACTATACAATGATGCAAAGTTTACCTGAGTCCCTAGCAAGGTGATACCAAGATCTAAACACATTAAAATCCTGGACAAGCTGTCAATTAAATATGTGCTCTTTGCAATTCATGGCCTGATTCCCAGTCTCTGTACTACTACATCTACAAAAATTGCCAGCTAGGGATAATTGCATCCGCACAGGAAAATATCCAAGGTGGGTGAAGAAAGCACAATAGTAAAGCTATCTGCAGCTGTCTCTCATCATCGGTGACATCCTACAGACATTGCAGACAAACTGTATTTTTTCAAGTCTCTGGTGAATGGAAGAGATTTTAGAATGAGCAACAGATCTCAAGAGGCAATTCTACCTTTTTCTCTCTTTTTTAGCAATCCCTCTCTTCCTGTTTGGTGAAGCAGCAGCTTAAGTGGCAGGCCTTTCCAATAGCCAAGAATAATACCAACCCATGTAGCTGAACCTTTTCAACAGAGCTACGCTATGCTCCACAAGCCAATTCAATACGCTGTGCTATTGCCATCCAAGAGCCTAGCTCTGGACATCTGGGAAGTCAAATATTCACCCAGGTCCAAATACTGCTACTACTGATCACATTAACATTTACACTGATTTTAATTCCATTTCCATCCAGTTCACCAGCTACCAGCCTTTGTCATGCTCTCAGACCTACCAGTCAAGATTTCAGGATGCACTGACTTTTGTCAATACTGTTCTTATGTCCCTAAGCAGGCCAATAAGGCTGTCCCACAAAAGTAGAATTAAGTCTTTAAACTGAAAACACATATATATTGAGAAAGTCTCATCATTAATCTGGACCTGTCAGAACTGCATTTATTCATTATAAACGGGAATGGGAAAATAGCACTAATACAGACACACTTCGGAAGCGCTAGAGACAATAACAAAAAAGTGCCAGAAAAGAAAAAAAAATTTCTGTGATCCTTATTTATTACATTTTTAATAGAAAGTCAGTGGAGGTCTTATCTGATGTCATTTGGTTTAGGTTCCATGGTATTTTTTGTATTTGACCAAATTCCCTTATCTTCTCATTGCTTGTGTTCTGCTCTGCCAGTATCCAACAAACTGATATACTTATCTTCAATTTTGTAATAAAGTTTTAGCTTCCACAGGATAAGAAAAAAGAGAGAGAGACAGAGAGGAAAGGAAAATTGTGTCTAAGATACTAAACATAGCAGGCATGTGTGAGTGTCAAGGAATCCAGCAGTTAACCTTCTTCTTACCATAGAAGCTTTAATTGTTAAGAGACATTGGACTCATAGACTCCTGACTATTTTTCTTTTATTAAAATTCTTAGTTTTTTAAATTTATATGGTCATATTAACAAAACTGTTATGATCTCAGGCACTATCCAGGGAATATTTTGAAGAAAGGTTTGTGATCACTAGTTTTCTCTGATTGCAGTTAATAACCAAAGATAATTAGCAGTGACAATTCTGAGGCAGAGAATATAAACCAAGGGCTAACGAGCAAGTTATTGTGTAAGTATCCATCTCCTCTTTAGAGCTTTATTTCCCGCTCTGTTATGACATTTTTCCCTTCTCTGTCTTCTTTAAGTTTCACGCTTGCTATAGGTATTCCCCATCTCCTCACCACTCATTGTCTCTATAGCTCTCCCAAAAATGACCTGAAAATCATTACGAATAGCTGTCTCCTCTCCATACTTACTCTGCTTGTTCGTTTCTTCTACTGATCTCTTGTTAAACTTGATTTACCTTAATTTAATGGGACTATATCCTTTCTTGGTTTTACCCATTCCTCAGAGGTCCCATCTTGGAGTCTCTTGCGTCTCTGTAGAAGCCAAAGTCTGACCTTCAAAGCAAATAAAACTCCTTCAACTACCCATTTGCTTGTCCAGCTTACAACTGAGGCATATTTGCTCATAATTGAAGATAAAGAAATAACAGTTTTGGCCTCTTTTTTTATAATTAAACAAAGATACAAGTCCAGAAATAAAAACCAAAGGGCTAGAGAGATAGAAGAGAATGAGAATATGATTCAGGAGCAATATTCCCAGCTGAAATAGATCAGTCCCATCAGAGTGGATCAACACCAATGTAAAACATCTGAGGATCTGGCCCAAGGTTAGCTTCATTTTGCTTGCATAAAAGAACACATCAATAAAACTGGAAAACAGTGAACAAGGCCCTTCATACATCAAGCTGGGCTGGGTCTGCAGAAAGGGAGCTAACTGGCTTATTATATAGATGTTATACTTTGACAAAATGTGACAACTACACCTTTTCGTTTACCCAGTGGCCTCTGGGAGACTTGAGATTTAGTATCCTATAGAACACTTTAAGCTTGAGAAACTTCTTCTTGTGGTTTCTTATGAGTCCTGGAGGGTGTCAAAGAGCTTACAATGCTTTATACTAACTTCTCTCAGCTTGTGAGAGATATACTAGTGGACTGATACCGGTCTCCTCCTCATCACTGATCTGCAGAAGTGGTATGTCTGAAACTACAAGTCCTTCCCCTTCAAGTCAGAAAACGAGTCATTTGCAACAGCAGCTCCACATTTTTTTACAACCCTGCCAAGTTCCAGGACAGAAGTGTCAGCATTGCCACGGCTTCTGATCTTGTGCAGCCATCAGTTTTAAATGTGCAATTTCCATGCACATCTATTCTGGGCTCTGTGCAATTTCAATCCCCAGGACAGCCAAGGCATGGTGAGATCAAGTCTGCTTACTCTGTTTCGAAGTCAGGTTGACTGAAAAATAAGAAATAAAAAGAAGAGAATATTAAGACAGAATAACAAAAAAAAAAAAATCTTTTATGGTAGCCCAGGCTTCCTTTTTCCCCATTTGACAGGGTCTGGAAAAATCCACTGGAATATTTTGTTGTGGGGTGGTGGATGAAAGAATAAGCTGCTGTATCAGGCCTTTCGAAAGGCTTGTATTACCTGCTTGTCATTCAGCTGTCCTCAGAGGAAAGTGCATGTGATTTTTGGTATCTGGGTGATCACGCAGTATAAACAGATTCAGATCTCCCCAAAGTTCCACAGATGGATACCCACAGAGGAGACAATTTATTGTGAGTCATCCGAGCAAGGGAGGTTGTGGCTCTGCTACACATTTTGTGCTCTCTCCGTTTCTCAGTTTCGGCTAACAAAGGGAATATTAACACGCACCCCTTGAAACCATGTTTTGTAGACTTATCTGGCACCTGGGGAATCCTTCTCAAGTCAGAATGAAGTGCTTTTAGCAATTTACTGACTACTCCTAAGTGATGTACAAGCATTAAAACAATGCTGATTTCCTCACGTCTGAATGTCAAAGACTGGCCCTGACATATTTATATTTCTTGTCATGATATCTCTCAAAATCATGGCATTCTGGGAAACCAGATGCTGTTGATCAGTGCAATGAACCACCCACAATGTCTGTTCTTCCCAAGTTTCTTAAAGCAGCACAAGACTGGAGAGAGCTGGACCCACTTTAGCTCCTGATTGAACAAATTCTGAGACATTTTGTATCCTACAGAGAAGACAAAATAGGGATGTCTGTCCCTAAGCAACAAAATCCCCAAAGGACTAATTACCATTGCCTACTGTTAACTCCAAAAATCCCACCTTTGGTAAACTCTCCTTCATAAATTGGAATTTTCATACTTTGCACAAGTGGGAAAATGTAGTTCTGGGATGTATCTTCTGCTCCGGACCTTGAGGAAATTGGAGTTCTCGCATGAGTCCTGTAGGCTGAGTATTTCCTTCTTGAGGAAGTGGGAAGTGGCTGAGAAACACATTGAGCTGAAAGACCACAGGAGAAACACATCACTATGAAAGTGTGACAAGAATCCGAGGAAATCCTGGGTCATGAGGCTATGAGCCAGTTCTGCTGTCTTCTTTGGATAAAGTGCTCTAAACAAATAGGGCAACCTATTTTTTTTCATTATGTTACTTCTATTTGTGTTTACAGTGTGTCTCACCTGGAGGAATAACATCTATATGGACCAGCACAGATCTAGGCTGCTTCTTATCTGGGGCTTGTGAACAGTTTATATACTGCAGTATAATCTTTGCCACACGAAAGGCCAAGGTTACTCTGGAGTTTCTCCTGTTGTTGGAACCATCTTTTTCTTTTTCCCATGCCAGGTAGAGAAATTTAAGAATTTGCTGTGCATCTATAGCTAAAGATGAGAGCAAAGTCCTCCTTTATTCTGTCCAGCACAGGAAGACAAATTACTGAAATTCCTGGAGACCCTCAGTACAAAACACTTCCATACAGCACTGTCAGCTTGACAGTGAAGACCCTACTACTTCAGCTAACATCTTATGTGACCAGTTAGTCTGAACTCAGGTCAAAACCTTTTGGAAGTTTAAGTAGCCTTTTTTTATTCCCCATCTTTGCATTTTCTTGAGCATCTAAAATTTTTCAGTCCAAGTAAATGATTCTATCCAAAATGCTGTAAGTGATGTCCGGTTCTTGTGAGGTTTTGAAAATATTTTCGCATCTACAGTACATTCACCCAGACAAGCCTCAGATAAACTTCACAATTTGAATGGCTACCAACTTATCACAATTACATCTTTTTACACTTATACTCAGATCTTCACATGTGGAAACAAGAAAAATAAACTCACAGATGAAACAAAACTCTGTGTATACACATACACGCATGGTTACTACACATAGCCAGATACAAATCCAACATACGTCATTCAGGCAAATAATGTTACAGTCATAAATCCTGTCTGCAAATTTTAATGACATTAAAAAATAAAAAGAAAATTTGTATTTTGGGGAGTCTCTTTGCTTTTCAATTACTATCAGACCTTGGGTAATGTTACTTACATGGGGGGGATAGGGCATGCATGCATGGACATACATCTATGGACATATGTCTGTACATAGATATGCACTTCTATATTTTGCGCTTCAGCCTTTTTTTTTCAGATATTTTTTATGCATATTTACCATTTCCCCTAGCCTGCTTTCTTTTCTCCTCAGCCCCTAAGTACCTCAGTTTCAATTGTGTAAGAAGAACAATTTGATTTACAGTGTTAAGAGATTTTAAACAACGTATTTAGTGCCACTAGGGGCCTGAAGCAACATCCTGAAGCAACAGGCTATCTCTCCCTAGGCTTAAAAATTAAGATTCACTGGAGTGTGAAGATCAATGGGAGACTCAGGAAAGGGCAAATGGTCTGGTACGATTACACTATGTCTGAACCCAGCTGGCTTTCCCAACAAAAATGTGTCAAATAATACAGATAGCTCATAGATGCGAATTTCTTCTCTGTGCTTCTGCCAGTGCTATATTTGAAGAATCCTGCCAAAGACTTTAGTCCCAAACCTTGTGTTTTGTATTAAATAACAGACTTTAATAAGAACTGCTTATATTTTCACGATATCAGAAAAATATAATAATAACCTATGGAAAAATTTCTCTTTCCCAAGCACAAATTTTAACACATCCTGAAGCACAGAAACTGAACCACCACTGTTACTGAATGACAACCTGCAAGAAAAGGTCCATCTGCAGCTACCGCCCTTCTCCAGGACTGTGCATCCAGCCTATGGCCCCTTCCTTGCTGGCATTTTTTCTCAGGACAGTTCAACAACACATGGAGGACCAGAAGAGCCATCAGCAGTCACTTCTGTATGTCTCCCTTGACCAGTGGGCAACCTTGACCCTAATGAAATCAGAACAACTGGTAAAGGTGACCAGAAACCAGAACATACTGCCAACTGCTTTTAGGGGCTACAGTATGCTCACGACTTCTCTATTCCATGGGACATACCCGCTCCTGGATCTTTCATTTGTGCAAAGCAGATATAAGCAACAGCTCCAGCACTGAGAGATGCTATACCTATAGATACCACTGTGTACAGTTAAACCAGAACTTCCTGGAGGCAGCAGACCTGTTACAAGGACCCAGTGAATGCAGCCATATGCATAAGAAGTGCTGTAAATGATGGTGTGTCAGGGGCTGACAGACAAGCAGTATAGATATCTTTGCAGCAGAGGCAGGGCTGGAGGCAGTGGACTCATCAGACATCCCAAGCAAAGCCATTTTGTCAATCAAAGCCCTTGTAACAGACCTGCACATCAGGATTTCAGTGTATGAAATTCACCGTTGTCAAGAGATATGACAAGGCCTCCAAATTCATGCAGACTTAGTTCAAAATACGGTTAAGTGTAAGGGGGGTGTATCTGTTGCACTGACCCCTGTGCAGAATTTCTAAGGGTCTGTCCTCAACAAGGGAGATTCGGTCAGAGATAACACATTACCCAAAACCATCTGAACCTCCCACAGATTCTTTCTGCAAAGGAACAGAAATTAAAGTGAATCAATAAAAATAGTTGTTTTCTGCTCTCTCACTGTTTTCCCCTTCACCAGACAGATCACCATTGACTCAATTATGTAATAATAACAGCAACAGCAATAGAAATAAGGGATCAGAAAAAAGAGGCATGTCTCTTATGTTAGCAAAAAGAACACTTCTATCATAATATTAGTCACATATGGTCCAGTGCTAGCTACCAGACCTTGAAAACTGGGAAAAAAGGCATAATAGGAAGGTTAACACAGTTCTGGTTGAGTGGGAAAATGAGAAGGCCAAATGTACATTAGTCAAAGAAAGAAAAATAATATCCCAGAAAATGAATAAGAGATAACTATCCTCCGAATAATACTATATAAATACATTTGCTGTAGGTCACATAAAAGATTCATGGCACACACATGTACAGGTCAAATTACCTTTAAATATTAAATTTCTTTCCAGCAGGGAAGAATTTCAGATTTATGCAGTTTTCATAAAGAAAAAGGATGCACCCCATGAATTATTATTTGCTAACAAATGATAGCTTCTGAGTTTGCCTGCAAGATGTAGGTTAGAAAGAGTCTTTTTCGTGATTAAAAAAAAAAAAAGAGAGAATCATCATGAAATTCATCTCTTCCCCAAGAAGTTCCTTCTTTCTTTGGCTCATTAAATCAATATTTTCCTGTCGTGGAAATGTAAAAGTTAACATTGGAGAACACCTATCAGGTCATTTAAAGGAGTCCACTTCCCTACTAATGTAATGTCCCTGCAGCACATTTTGGGCAGTCTGGCTTTAAAAGATTCAGCAACAAGGTTAGGCTGTTCCCTGGAGACATGATTCCACACACACCTCAATGTTCAGACATTTTCGCATTAACAGGTTTAAGCAGGAATAGCAGAACCACAAAAATAATGCAAATAAGCATTACAATGCAAATAAGATATGAACTTAGCTCAGCATGCAATGGCACAGAGTGGTAAATCTATCAAACTAGTAACAAACTATTACTTCCGAATTTATAGTTCCATTTTGGCCTTTATCTGTTGAACACAAATGTGTTATTATCTCTTGTCTTCTTGATGGTCTCTGTGGAATGAGCTGTGACTCTTCCAGATGGATAGATGTCCAAAGCGTGCGACAAGCTTCGCACGGATGGCCCTGGAAACTGAACCCAACCCTTGATTATAGTCAAGCAACTCATTCATTTAAAGTATGTCTAAAGGCCTGGTGGAAGCTCCTAATAAAAATATCTTCCAAACACTTTGTAATATCTAACTAAAAATACTATGAGTGTCTTGAATAATATACAGATAAAGATAATCAGTCTTAATTGTGCTGTGATACTTCAGCTAATGTAGAAGAAACAGGTTTTCCTTCCAGACTGACTAAGCCGGTGGAAGCACACCCTTTGCTTTCAGCAAGGCTCAGAGTGACACAAAAACCAGGGGAACACCAGAAGACGCTGGCAGGCTTTAGCTCACTTTCAGGATAGAGCAGGAGATAATCAGCAATACTGAATTCTGGAAGAGTTTAACCCTTTATCTCTCTGGTCCTAATGTCATCTACTTAGAAGAAGCAGAAAAACATCACTGCCATTATTTTGTCTACCTAGAGAATTTAAGAGATTTTTTGCTTTCCGCATACACTCGAAGTAATTGCATGGACCTATTTTCACTTTTAGAGCTCTGAGTCACAGGGCTCTGGTGGATTTAGCAATTGTGAAGTCCATCTTTCACCTCCTTCCCTCCAGTAGTTTGAACTAATATTTCTGACTGCAAAGTGGCTGAGGAGGTACCTCCTGCCACCACAGTGGTAACCTCTGGCAGAGAGGCAGTAACATCCAGCCGCTGAGACCACCGGAGTTTGTGATTCAGAGCCTTCAGGCTACGAACTCCCAAGCAGAAAGACAAAGTTCAAGGCAGAACATATTGCACAGAGGAAGCTGCCTCCACAAGCTGCGCCTAGGAAAGTATAACGCATTTTGTCCTCGTCCATTCAGGGCTAAACACTGAACCAAGGCTAAATCAGTTCAAGGGACTGCTGTCACGCCTTGGCTCTTTGCGTGGAAACCTTGGTCCTGCAGGAAAATCCCACAGTCAGATTATTGATTAATCCTGCTCACTCCCTCTCCAACAAGGTCTAGGGGAAATCTCCTCCCTAGGCTATATACTATATACCAAAAAAATCTTTCCTGGTAAGGGAAACTTAGCCACTGGTGTGCTGCTTGTGCAAGTTAGCTTGTATGGCAGAGGTGGTGGCAAGCTACTCCTCCGGCTCACCATGGTCTTGGTGACCTCACTCTGCTGAAGGCAGTACTGGTTCAACCAGTGTTATTTCCTTAGGATTATTTTCAATCACAGGATGTCCATCATTTGCAATTAAAACCCTGTTGAGACTTCTTTAATAAGACTTTTTATATTGATTTAAATCAACAGAAATAATAAATACAATGAAGCATACCACTTCAGCTAGGAGTTGTCAGGCATAAGAGCTTAAAATTCACAGCCCTCAAGTCTTCATTAGACAAATAAAACTCAGTGGGTGGATAGATCCATGCAAGGCGAATACAAAAGAGACATGTTACACGCGGGTGCAAATTTGTTTTCCTTTCACTGCAAGTGAACGCTCAGGGGAAAATGTTTGCAGCATGAGCCCAGCTCTAATTTCAGTAATCCCCACAGCTTCTTATGAGGGCAGGAAAGCCATTCTTTCCACTCGTGGCACTGACTTTGTTGCCACTGTGCTCTGGCCGCTCCTGCAGACCATCTGGCAGAAGTGAACCGTCTAACCTCATTTTCCGAAGTGCACACCTCACCCCATTGCTCCAGCCACTGTCCCTCTGCCTGAGGACACAGGCACAGGAGATTTCTTTCTCTTTTCTCTTCCTTTTCTTTCTTAGTGTTGAGACTTTAAAAGGGATAGTGTCCGTCTTTCTTACCAGAGCCCCTTGATCTCGGTGTGCTCTCTTTTCCCTTTCTTTACCCTCACGTCTCTCCCTGCCTGCTTTGTGTTTTATCCCTGCCTGTAAAGTTGTGTGATTATGGATAGAGAAGTCACCACACAAACAGGATAGAATTCACCACAATGGTTGTTTTGTTCATATACATTTCACTGTCTGTCTCTTGTCGGAGCGTGGCTATCATCTTCTACTAACAATATCCCTGGGTAAATGATAAAGTCAACTCTAGAGTAAAGCTAGACGTTTTATCAGCATGTTCAAACTATCCCCTTACAGCTCTGTACTTGCCAACTGCACATCCTTTTCCTACACAAAGACTCAATGCACATTAAAAAGGCACTTATTGAAGCTGGTGTTTGTTTGCAGAGAGGGTGTGGATCCTGTTCGCTGTGGCAGTCACCCTCCATGTTTTTTCTCTCATCACCCAGAGAAAACTGGGTGATGCAGTTATGCTCTCTGACAATGTCTTGGCTCAAGTTTGAGGTTACTTTGCTTCTTGCCAGGTCATTCTTCTTCATTCCTCTGCTGATGCTAACTGATGGATTTCCCCCCAGCTGACAACGAGTTGATCTACTGCCTTGCTGCAAGAGAAAAGTCACCACAGACACAAGATAAAAGATAGGAAGCTCTGAGGTCTGTGTTGGCTGGTAGCCTGAAGCCACAAGAAATTGATAACAGGGGACCCTAATATACTGTCCATACGTCAAAAGGCAAGAGAATGATAAACCTCCAAAAGTCTTTCCCACTCTCAAATTTGGCTAGCAGATTAATGCCGTGAAACAATCCCCTAATGAAACAATGGCATCCACATCTTGCCAGGCAAGGATTAGCAGCCGTCTGTGTTGATAAAGTTTGACCTGCAACAAAAAGTAGAACTGTGAAGCAAAGGTGGTTCTTACATTCATTTATTTCTCTTTCTAACATAAACAGCAGTTAAGATTAGTGGTTTTGGATGTGAGTGCTCTACTTTGCCTGGAAATGCTCTTTTTACATTTGTCTCTCTGATGTTGGGATCTCAGCAGATTTCTTACAAACTTAATTCTTTTTCAAGTACAGTTTCCCTTTATCTCTTTCCTTTTCCTTGTGTCCCTTTAAAATAAAGAGCCTTTGCAGAAGAATTGCTCTGTCTTCAGAGTTTATATAGCAGTTGGTGCAATAGGACCCTAATCCTGGCCGGATGTTTAAGAGATTAGGAAGAGGAGGAGGATGCCTGTTTATACAGAAGGCTTTCTCTTGTTAGTCAAATGAAGAGAAATTTTCCTATTGGTTTAATTCTCAACTGTTTTGACCTCTTACATCAGGGTTAAATTTGGCCCTTTGTTCTATTGCAGGGTAAGACACTGTGAGAAGAGATGAGCTAACTACTTAATTTAGTTTCATAGGGTTTGATGCAAAGGTTTGCGTTGCTCACAATTTCAAGCTTCCTACATCTCAAGTAATTCCACTTCAAGTCCAATGGGAGCTTAGCACCTGAATGAATATAAGGTCTTGAAAGTCAAATAAATAAGAAGAAAAGGATGAAAGACTGAATTTAAAGGGAATGAAAAACATTTTTCCTTGTCTGAGGATGTGAGCCCTTCCAGTTTTGCCTGAACTTAATATTATTGAGCAGAAAAAGACTGCACTATAATGATCGCTTATCTCTCTTTTCTCTATTTCCCTTGAACAGTGGATGGGAGTTTTCATTTCCTATGTCATTTATAATGTGCTGACTTCTGTATTTTTGTTTTTGTTTAGCACGTGTGTTGTGAAAAGAGGGCCTGTTACAGATTGCATCACTCTTCTTCATCCCAAGCAGCATTTCTCCTTAGACTGCAGCATGTTCAGATCAGGGCTGGATGACTTGCACAACTCCATACAGACTACAAAGTTCTATCATACTTGGTCACTGACCTGAATCCAGTCTATATCAAAAGCAAGATTAGGCAAAATAAATATCTCTAATTTTGAAGTCATACACACAGGGAAAAACTGTTTCTAAAAGTGCCCATTTTCTGGTAATCTCAGCAGAAATACCAGGGACCACAAAGCGGTCTTGAAACTCAAGCCGCACTCTTAACTCCTTAAAATTGTCTTTCTAGGTCAGGGTTGTGGCACATTGGCAAACGTATGTGTTGGATGTCCTTGACAGTACCTGCCCTGTTCTGTTCATTATCTAAGAAAGCCCATCTGGAATTGTAGAAATTACCACAATTTCTGGTTTTTTTTCCATTCTACTCATAATCCAATTCCCACTCGAATTCCCATTGATGTCTTGTTAAACCCTTGCTGTGACAGTGACCAGAATGTTGAACTTTCCCCAAATCTGTCCCAGTGCAAACTTTTACTGCTCATATGACTCTTTATCCCAAAGCCAAACCAGCTCTTACACAAATCCTTCAATTTGTAACAGTAACCTTTATAAGAACCTTTTCTCCTCTGCCATCTTTCTAACACGTATAACAAATGCTGTATCGTAATTGACTGACCGTCCCAGGTCATTTCTCCTGGGGACATTATAAAAATTTTAGATTTAAGATTCATATTGAAGTGTTGCCATCAAAGCAACATAAAAGGTTTCTGCAGTGTTAGATGCTGTTCTGCCTCTGCCTTGCCTAACAAGTGGCTTTAAGACCGCTAAGCAGCTGAACACATCTGGCTTCAGTCACCTAAGCTTGCAGGTCACTGGATTGCTCTTTCTGTTGTCTTTTGCCATAAGGATTTTTCCCAACCAGATCGAAAGCTTTTAAGTAGCTGTATGTTTGTGCCAAACACTAATTGAATGAAAGGGAAAGATGTGTGCCACATCCAACAGGCTAAATTCCCTCTTGAAGTTAATGGAGTTACTTCAAATTTAAACCAATGAATCTCTGATGAGGACCTGGCCTAGAAGTTCAGTTCCAAGAAATAGCAAGACATATTGAAAAACTGATACATCCTTGTCTGAAGTTAGAGAAATAGCAGAAGAATCTAGGAAAAATGTGATATATAGGTCAATTAACTTTTGATTAAAGATACCTATTTCCTGCTACAAGCAACACTTTGTATTCCTCAATTCTGCAAATGAGTGAAGTATTTTGCAGAAGTTAATTTATGTATTTTGTTGGACATACTTTGCATGAGTGTCTTTTATTTGTTTTTTTATGTCAGTAGCTTGGCCATTTTGCATCTGCATAGCATCTTATGAAACAATGTTTATCGGTTATATTCCTCACTGTCAGTAGGTACATGAATCACTTCTTTAAGACACATCTCATTGGAAGGCAGCATCCAGAAACAGCGATGGCTCAGTGGTAGAAATAAGAAAATATATGGAGTTGTAATATTGGAGATAGACACTTCCCAACATTATGATCTAAGTTAAACCTGTAAAGAAATAATATTCTCCATAGTGGCTGCTATTTTCCTGTGGAGTTCCCAAGTTAATGGAGGACCCCATCTGAATACATAACGTAACTTTTTCAATAAAAATATAAAAAGTATGTGAACAGGAAGCTTTCTTATACTTGGGAAGTACTACTATTTTATAGTTCTTTTCCTATTTCAAAGCAGTTTTAAAATGAACTGAGCTTTCAAAATAAACTTTTATTATGAGTCAAAACAAAATATTTCATCTGCACATCAGACTATTCATTCCCACAGTGACCTTTTAAACTTGAAAGAACTGCACAATAAATACTGACTTTTCTTTCATAAAAGTCACTTGAAATGAAAAAATGAATCTATGTTTCAGTATAGATATAGAATACTTCAACATTACTGAAATACTTCATAGCATTGTTTAACAAAATCTAATGTCATTGAAACGGATGTTTTGCTCTAAAATAAGTGATTCGGTTAAAAACTGCATTTTGATTCTCCAGAATTGTTCAACACAAGTTCTAACTGGCTTGATATCAGGCTTTCTCCTTTTGAGAAATGTGGAAGCTGAGGCGCTGGGTAAAAGCCTGACCACCCATGAGAGATTTGCTGTGGCTTCAATACAGCCCAGATTTCCCCCACGGAATTCAATGGCGTCATGAAATTTAGAAGTGCTGGCTCCACACTATTCAATGGCAGCAAGAGATTAAAAAGGAGTTACATAGGATGGTGATAGTAGAATGTAATGTATATGGTTCAGATTTAGTACATATCACAGTATAGGCCACAGAGGTGAAAAGGGAGCTGGGCAGAAATTCCAGCAGAACTAGCTCACTTGTCCCTAATCCCTCCTATCTGATGAACTGCCCCTGGCAAGGACCACAGTAGTACAAAAATTGTGCCAGTGTTCATGTGTCAAAGGTGATAGAAAGCTAAAAATCACTTTGCATCAGATGGCTGTAAAAGATTTCCAAAGTTTGTCCTGGATCAGTTTCCCCAGCCATTGAAGAAACAAAAGTAGAGCTCCCCATCAGTGCATATCAACACTAATTCCTCTATATCATTTCTGAAAGGCTTCAGCTCAGAGACTCATTTTGTCCATCAGCTTGGCTCAGAGATGTGTCAACGGGGGAATATGAAGAGACCAGACTTAAAAACATTGTCTGGATGGATTGGAAAGCAAACCAGGGAATGAAAGGGAGGGGGGAGAGGAGGAAGGAAGCAAAAACAAAAAACAAAGAAAACTAAAAAAACCCACACATTAAGAGAAAATACCATAAAAAGAAATTCTTTTACATTTGTGAGAATAAACTAGATTCCTCTAGTCTGACAGATAAGCGTACCTGTAGGTCTACCTACAGACTTTGATAAGCACTTAAATGTGAAAAAAAGGAATCCATTTTGATTTTCCTTTCTGTTGCCAAATATACGTGTCATTTAACAATTGCTGTTAAGGGTTATTGCTGTCTTTACACGATACCTTAGACAGTCTATGCCCGTTGTTTTCTTGCTGCCCCAGCAGAACATCTCAGGCTGCTGGCATTTTTACACTGATGTTCTCTTTGTTCTGCTTTAATGCTGTTTTCTGGGATGTGCTTATTACAAAAAGTTCTTTTCTAGACCTGAAAACTGTCCTCCATGAAACTGTGTCACTCACCATCTCCTCGTGCAGACTTATTTAAGTGCTGATGGTCTCATCGCACATACGCATACTCATTCAAGTTCTGAGGTAACCAGGCTCATAAAGCTTCTTTTGCCCTTAGAGGGGTGTAACCTGGGCACTATCTCCAGAGCCCACTTATGTCATGAGCAACATTTAAGTTAGTAAATTTTTTGCTGATCTATGGCCTCCCTCCCCCTTTTCCTCCTTTCTCTCTCTCTTTTTTGTAATTCCAGGGAAAGGGAAAAAAACCACAAGCATTCCTTAAGCAAACAGCTGTGGACAGGAGGAGATCAGAAGTGCAGTCTGGGAACCATGTGTGCTTCTCATGTTACAGTAACTGCGAAATGATGATCAATGCAGGTACGGAAACACGATAGTCATAGGTATGCTGAAAAAAAGAGTATATATGAATCCTGCTCAGAGAAATAGATCCACTCAGAAATCTACTTGATCACTGAAGAGCTGGTTTGTAGCCTTGAGAGCACAAATAGGCAGCATGTGAAACTACTCAAGTGCTGACAGCGTCCCCTCCCCTCAAAAATATATTATAGAGAACATAAAGCAAACGTCAATTAAAAAGATCATGTTTAGCCACCACATTTTATTTTCCTCTCAGCCTGTGACGTAATCTGTTCATCTGTTAGCTGTTCACTCCATTAGGGACCTGGGTATCACACCAGCAACGGATGTGTCCCAGAGCATCGTGGTCCTTCTGAAATTAGCCGAGCCAGGCAATTTTACAAATTCTCACTGATCTGCCCAACAAAATCATGCTGTCTCACAGTGCCAATGGGACAGTTTAGCACATGAATCATTTGACTGGTGTCCACAGATTAAAATCACATGTCAACATGCAAAGCATTCAGTTGTCTTCACATTTTGAACAGAAATAGCCTTCTTTATTTCACAAATTTTTTATTCATTTGAAGAACTGAAGGCTTGAACTTGCTATCTCCACAATAAATTATCCTAAACCAGCTTAAGATATCTGGTCCATATATCACTTAATAATCTTAGGGTGGCTTGAGTAAAAGGACTTTTGGTTTTATGTTTCATGCGTACACTATGGGCATGTTCTAGTGTTCATCAGATGGGCTGTGGGACAATTCTGATGAGCATTCTCCATCTCAGAGCTGAAATTCGCAGCACTGCAGGTACTTTGCCGTTGTTATTACCTTGTTACAGCATTTTGCTGAATTGGAGGAATATTTATTAAAAAAAAAAGCAAACTCATTTTCCACTCAGTAATTGACCTCCCTATTAACAACACACACATGCACACATAAACCCAAGTTATATTATTAAAATACATCTGGACTAAGAACTTGGATTAAGACTGATGACCGGGTTTTCATAGGCTTCCCAGCTGACTTTGGCAGTACACTCCAATCACAGCTGGCCAAAGTTGGCTTCACCCCAATACTCAAAGGTTTTATTCCTTAAGATAAGGTTTTTTAAGTCAGTACCCCACCTCTTTACCTGTTTCCCTACTAAAGAAAACGGAGAAAAACCAAATTCTGTATTTTCCCACTGTCTTGATGTGGGATAATTGTCTTGATAAAGAGTGGTCTCCCAAGAAGAGGGACAGGAAGAGAAAGCGACACATTCAGTGTTTTCCCTCATCATCACACTCAAAAATACTTCTTTTCACGTAACCATCACATGCGACTGCTCTGATCAGTGTAAATATTTCTGAAGCACTTTAGCCCTGAACCTTAATCGCTGCTACAGTGAGCACCAGGACAGACCCTATCCTGAGAATAGGTCACCCTCTGCTCCAGAGTGGGTAGAACGACCCTGGAAATTAATTAAGAACCACAAAATCATTATGCTTTAAAGTAAATTAATGTATGCTGGTTTTCTTTCCCTTTTTCCCTTCCCTTTGTCTTTTATTTACAATCATCCTTTCATTTTAAACAAGGTCATCCTAAAATCATAAAGATACAGTAAAACATATGCTTTCAAGGGTTAGTGATAACCCTGTACAGTCAGCCTTTTTATAGAGAGGTCCTAAAATTAAAAAAGGATTTTGTCAAGTCCAGAGGCCTTCCCAATGTATTTCAACAGAGCAAAAAGCCTGCTCTGGTGAATGAATACCCTGCTATAGCGAAAGATCATTTGGCAGCATAGGTTATTTTAATGGACACATCACTTTAAACGAAGCCTTCACCATCTGTTCTGCCCTCTAATTACAGATGCAAAAAGAACATAATTCACAATTGCATCATAAAAAAGTAAGATATAAGTGATTTAAATGCATGTGTATGTTCTTTATTCAATGCAGCATGCAGCTGTTATGTTGTTTTCATGTTTCAGACACAAATCAGGATGAAAATGGCTCTCTGTTGATAGAGTGAATTCCCTCACACAGGACATTTTGTGTGCAGCAAGTAAGAATTTGCTAAGGGCGAAATCCCTACTTTTTCACATGAAAAAAACCCTGGACTCTGTAAGGGGAAGATGGAATTTATATCCCTTAGCTAGCCGATGCTCAGGGCTGCGAGACAGCCTGTTCACAGCCACTTGCATGGCGTACTGACAGCAATAGCAGTCACTGATGCTCCACAAGGCTAATCCGGAGGATATTGAAGTCCCAGAGGGGTTAATCCATTGATATCGGTGGGTCAGAATACACACACATATCTAGAACTTTTTTTTTTCCCCTTTGGTGTTGCAGGAACATACTTCTCTCTGTATTGTCATGCCTGCTTCCTAGTTTGGCCTGTTTTAATTCCTTGGGGACCAGCACCTTGTCTTTGACCTGTAACCCACCATTTCAGCCCTCTTGAACACCTTGCTGTAGGGCAGGAGTCCTGGCAAGGCACTGCCTGCAGCCCATTGCACCGGGCTGGGTTTCAGCCTAATAGCAGATTTCACAGTAGCTGCACAGTATATAGTGCAAAAGGAGAAATTGGAGAGTTCCTGCTGAGTAGGAACTCATTTATCAGCGGCAGCAAAAGGCAGGAATATGCAAGCAAATAATCCATTCTAAAACTTAAATGATGCCATAAAATGAAGGAAATGCCAATTATTTTCGAGTGAGTCAAGATAGTTAAAGTGCAACCTTTTATTGGACTAACAAATCGGTTAGAAAGAAAGCACACAAGCTTTGAGGATGAAAATGTATTCTCTTCAGGTGTTGGCAGCTTTTAAATTGAGCTATGGTCCAATCCAACTTTTTCTTAAGGATCAATATGGCTCCAGACATTTTATTATTTCTTCTTTTTTTTTCAGTCTTTTTGATCCAATAACTTTTCTTTAAAGAAAGTTATTTTTTATCTACTTAGAAAAAAATCAAGCTACAAATGAAAAATATTTTCTTTTTTCACAAGCTCATAAAATTAGGATATTTTTCTTTCTAGTTTCAACAGGAAAGGTAGTTTTGCCAGAACTTTATTCTCTGTGTAGATCACCTTAAAATAAAACAAAAAATTCTTATTCCAAGTTGGAGATGCTTCTTTTACAGCTCTGCTTATCTTGATACAAGAACTTAATAACAACTTGATTTAGCTACACAATGAAATATGCATCTGACTTTAAGCACAGAGCAGTCTTGAGTAATTTCAGGAAAATTACTCTGTGCTTAAGGTTAGATGCATATTTAAATGTGTATTGTCAATACACATTACCATCTCAGCTCCGTTAACTCCAGAAGATGATCCTAACTCCCTTTCATTGCTATGAAGAATGAATTAAAAGCCAGAAGACCCTAAAAGCTTGTATGGCTTTTCTTATTGGAGTAACCAGCCAGTGGTCTTGCTGGAGTCCAATATTATTAGGACTACAAAGACTATTGTATAAGATGAACGTGAGGAATATTTTTGTCTCACCATCTGTAAAATATGGATATAAATGTTATCACCTTTCATTGAAATGTCTTGAACTCCGCAAATTTAAAAAATCCCACATGAAGGCTTCAAAAGTACCTTTTTATAGGTAAGGTGGATGAAAAAATGAAATTGCAAAATTTCCTTCAGCTATTTTTGTCTTTCCCTTTGCAGTCACTTTATGAGGCAGTCAAAACATTTCATCGTTCAAAATACTCATCAGAAGTAATTCACCTTTTTTTTTTCCAGATATTTTCTCTTCCTTGTCTGTGTGCTGCAGATGTCGGCTTTGAGCAAACTCTCACATGTGGCAGGTATCCGGTCGCAGCGAAGGACAGGGCACTCTCCGCTATCCTGCACACGGCGTTTGACCGTTCTCCCCATATGTCATGGTATTACAACCAGTATAGTCGATTCTGTTTGATAGCTGAGCATATAATATGAAGTAAAAGAAAATTGATTAGGTATGTTGGACCTCAGACAGTTTAGACTTAAATGTAAGTCAGAGAACTTCAAAATCAATGAGAGTTTTTACAAGGCAACAATTCAGGAAAAGAGTTCACAGTGCCAAGACAGCTGTGTACTGGTAAGAATCCTAGCTGCTTCTCTGGAATAAAACATATACTGGAAATAATGCAATCAAACAACTCCTCAAAATGAAAAATTACGGTAAAGTATCCTTAAAATAACAGAAGGCTTTGCCAGCAGTTCCAGGCTTGATATTGGTAGTGTGCAAGATGCCGCATTTCTTTTGAGTAAGCTTACTGTCAATTCCCAAGAAAAAGAATATTGACCAGCACTGGACTTTCCCAGTGTCATAATGTTCAGCCAACATAAACAGTTCAGATCAAGTCATTGTTTGTCTCATTTCCAAGACAATTTTCCAACTTATGCTAATTTGTTTAGAGAAAAGAATTGCATGGAGGAGGATGACTATTTAAGCTTAGTATCAATGATTTTCCCCAGGCAAATAGAAGGAAAATCTTGATAGCAGAAACTTGCAACATTTTAAACACCTACTATAGAAAGACTGGTTCTGGAAGGGGAATCAAAAGGCTATTTTTCAGGCTGAAGTGAGTTGGTTTTGACCTGGATTTGGGATCAGAGCAGGGGGTGGGAGAAAGGAGACACATCTTCATGTTCTTCAGTCTGCTTGTTCATTCTTGGGGGAATCTATCACACCCCTGGGGATACATTGATCCCAGCCAGCTGGAACAGCCTTCCGACGAGTCCTGCCAGTCCCAACTGTGAGAATGTCCTGAGCCTTTTTCAGCCATGCTCTCAGCCCTCCAGTCTTCACAGGGCAAGGAAAACGTGGCACAGACCCAGCTCTGCTAGTCTTATACTGCACAAAGACACCTCTGTGAGAGAGGACGCGTTTTGGCTGCTTGGGACAATTTTACTCTGCTTGAAGGAGGGCTCAGCCCAAGTTCTTCAATTATGCTACTGAACGTCTCTTAAACTGTTGGAAAACATCCACAATAATAGTATTTGGTGAGCAGGGAAAGAAGAGGGGCAGAACAAAGTAAACCCTTCTTATCCTTGCTATGATTTAAAGTCGAGGATCTCTCTGGACATTAGGCAGGACATCCCCACAGAGGATGCAAAGATGAGTTAGGTGAGGGTGAAAGTAAGATCTTATGTCCAACTTTCTGTATCTGCTGCTGTGCAGGTCAGATAATTGGTCATGCTAAAGGATGATTCCTTCCAAGGCGCTGACTCCACTTCAGTCTGTATGGGGCAATCATTGCAGTGAAGCAAGCATGCCTACGCCACCACCCAACGCAACAGAAGGGAGAGAGGTGCATTAAGACCCCGAAATAATTCAATGCCTCCCCCACCTCACAGACATAGTCTTTGCACTGCTCTAATTCCAGCATCTATTTGGCCCTCATCCCAGTGAAAGGCTCAACCTCTTTCCAGACCTGAGAAGTGTATTTACGTACACTGCAATGTGTCTGTGTACATTATAAGATGTACCATACAATTGTAGTGCCTCTCCTTTCAGTGAGGTCATGGGAGTATGGGCACTCTGAAAAAAAAAATTTAAATGCTAAGTACAGGGAGGTGGAGTCAGTTTTTTAAAAATGTTTACTCACATAAAGATACAGATAGGTGCCAGCTAGTTTTCTAAGCTGCTCTAGCCCCTAATTTCGGCTGACTTCAAGCAGCTTTGAAAATCAGGCTTTAGTAGCTTGAGTTGATTTTGCTGACTTGGAAATAAATCTCAATTGATTTCTGGAAGTGTAAGTGAGCAAAGAACACCCTCAGCAGCCTTTGACTTCAGATGATGCTCAGTGCCCCAGAAATTAGGTCACTCGGTGCTCAGGAGGATCGCGGAAAAATGCAGACACAGAGAGAAGTGGGTAGTGTTTGCCGGGGTGGCTTGGGAAAGCAAGAAGTTAGTCCCTGGCCACATTGGCCAGGACTGTTCCCAGGGGACAGGTTCTGCCCCATCGCAGTCAATTGGACTTTGTCATAGACTCCCTGGAGTTAGTAATTTTGCCCAGCACTCTTTTTGCTGCCAGGCAGCTGACAAATCCGCTGGGCAATTTTTTTCTTTCTATTGAAATTCATAACATAGTGATGGGGTAGACAGTTATACCATTTTCAGAGGACAATGCTGAGGCAAAAAAGCCTCTTTTCCTGCCGGTCACTGATATCTCACAGAGCTGAATGTATTTTTCAAGTACATAATTTCTCATCTTCTGTTTAGTTGCCAAATTCTAAGGGTTGATAGGACTCAAAACAGCTGGAGAGAACTTGCCTGTCTTTATTTTCTTAATTTGCTGACAACTTCTCAAATAGACACAAACTACACTCTTTAAGCATACAAGGCAGCCTTTCAAGTCAGTCCAAGATCACAGGTCAATGAGAAGCCAAGCAAAGAACTCGACTAGACTACAAGGCCTGAAAAACGAACAATATTCTAATCTTGGAAAATGGAAGTAATCATTCTCAGGCAGAATCTTTTCTGTGAAGCTTTCCTCCAGCATACTTGTGTAGAAAAAACAGCTACAGGTGCTCCTGTGCTTTTGACTCTTGTGCGCTGGGAAGATAGCTAGTTCAGCTTTAAACAGTCTAACTTAAACACCAAAAGAAATCTAGCCGAAGCAGCATAGATCATAGGCTAGATTATTTTGTTTCTCCACAACCTTCATGTCCCGGGTCTAGCATTTATTTTTCTTACAAGTATAGAATTCCCCTTTAATACATTTTTAATTAGCTCATTCATCCTCTGTGGTGTCGTTACCACAAGTCCACCGCAGAGGAGGAAAGAGAAGGGTCAAGCTGGACAAATACAAATGACTCGGGATGTTCTGCTCATCACTGAATGAGTCACTGTACAGGGTGACATGGACACATCCAAAAGGGCATTCTGCCACCAGTGAGCATGCTACCAGACAGACTATTTTCTAAACAGTTGAAGTTGGCTTTGGCCCACCAAGTTCAGATGTGAACAGAAATCTCATCATTCCTGAATTTCCTCCTTAGCTGTCTGCATTGGTAAAGATGATACAATTTCAATTCTGTCTCCAACACGCATTTTGATTCAATCTGCTTTTCCAGGTGAAATACTCATGTTTCTGGTTACCAGACACTGAAGTAACTAATGAATGACCATTTTGCAAGGCAACTTCTTGCAAACACATTACGGCAGGCTTTTCTCCAGGATGTTGCCACAGAAAATTGAACCATTCTTCCTGGTGTAGATTCTGTGGGAGTATTTAATTTTTTTAAGAGATGATGGGTTTTTAATTTATAGAAATTTCTACATGTTTCATCTTCCTTCCAAGTTTTTCAGGCCATTTCCAGCTTTCCCACGAGAAAGAAAAGAAAGCCACCATAACAAAGTGGGAGAAATTCACAGCCCACCTCATCGCTGGGGAGGAGGTACCAGGGCTTGGGTTTCATCTCTCCTCCCTTTGCCCTCTACTACCTCTAGCCCGTCCCCACCCCCAAGAGAAGGAAGAGGGTTCTAGCTGCCCGAGGTAATAAAGTAAGGCCTGGGAGGAAATGTTGTCTTTTGGGAAAACGCAAAATTGTGTGACTGCATTAAAGTCAACACTATTTATCTTCACCTCTTGTCCTACGGGATGACAAAGGGACACAACTGTTACACCCAACCCCTCTGTGCAGCTGCAATGCAAAGAGGGCAGGGACTGGTACTTTCAAGTGTCAGACCTTTTGTGCCCAACTACTAGTTTATGAGGCTGATGTCAAGCATCTCACTCAATGAAGCCTTTGTCCTAGGTGTATAGGGCAGGACAGTGGAAAAACTACCCTGTCTTATATCCCAGGCTCATCCATCTTCAGCTCACCCCGTTGCTCCATTTTTATTTTTTTTTAGGCTACCCGTTGCGTTGCTAGTAAGGATTCCCCCCTCCCGGGTTAATGTACTGGAAAATTGCTCTGCATGTTTATGCGGGGGTCCCTTCCAACTGAAAGAGAAAAGGAAAGAGGAAAAAAGACTATTTGGAAAGAGGAATATTTTTCCCACTGAACTCACAGGGCAGACCCCAGCTTGTGGGTTCTGACCCTGATTAAGAGAATTTCAATGACCTGCTAGGAGGTTTATTGTGAAGTCTGGCAGAATGCACTTCCGAATGAAATTTTTTATTATTTATAATCACAAAGGTGAGTTTGAATGGTCTACATTCCTCTCCTTCACCAGCCTACTCACTCCAAGACCCCAACTTTAAACCACCCCAGATCTCCTAGATCCAATTTGCTTTAGTTCTCCTCCAGCTCCTGGACCTTTGCCAGGTTCTCTGTTTTGAACCAGTCCCTTTTCTTTTTTCTTTATTCTTTTTTCTTTTCTACAGCTAAAACTGGATTGCACAATACAAATTTAACTGTTGTTGACTTTGGACCCAAGGATAGGGCAACAGAAGAGATAGCATGATATGAGATAACTTGTAGCTGCTGCTGGATAAAAATAGCCAAAATACAAGCCTACAAACAAAAAGTTTCCAGCGTTGAGGCTGTTTTTAGCTGAAATAAAACTTTACATGGTCTCTGGGGTTTGAGCTGAAACTAACTTTGGACAGAAGTGAAATACCACAAATGTCACAAACAGTGTCCGTAAACAAGTTACGGATCGACAGTCCTATTTTCCCAGGTCCAGAAGAGTAACCACTTGCTGCATGTTCATAGAGACTTCTAGTCATGGATTGAACATCATAAGTGACGAGGATAAAGCTAGGTACTAAAAGGAACTTCTGAATGAGCTGAAAATGCTCAATGTGTAATGTTAATGCTCAGGTGCTTTTCTGGCCCCATTAAAGGGGGTAGTAAATTTTATCTCTTGTTCAATGAGATCAACAAGAGAACAAAATCTTTAATCGAAGTCTGTCTCCTCAAAGCTTCTGGTACTGGGAAAAATATTCACAACTGTTTATTCATGCTTCTTTCAGCAACTCTGCATCCTGTTATCCAAGAACCAAACTTCTTCTAGTTAGTAGAAAAAAACAAAGGAGACCTCTATAAGTAAAAGGTCTTTAAAACACCTTTCTGAGGTTCCACATAGTTTGAAGAAGATCTTTCCAGTTCTGGGATTATAGTTCATAAAGCGATGAATTTCAAATATGGCTGTGAAGGGACATTAACTCCTCCTGTCTATAATAAGGAATTTCCATACATGGAGTCTGCTGGTATAGCCAAGAATCACAAAATCTACCACAGAAGTTAGAGTGAGGTCCTACCCTTTACATAAGCTGCTGGTTACATCTTAGCATTTGCTCTTTCATTACTAAATACAGATGCAGGCAAGGGACCAAGCATTTGCTCCAGATGTTTACAGCTGGTGGTGTGCTCAGACCAGGGGGTGGACTGAGCCTCACCTCCCAGAGCAAGGGTTTCCACCCTTCCTATTCTCCTTTCTAGGAGTCAAGTGACGTCAACCACCTCATGACCTCAAATCCTGGCCAAACTCTTGGCATGGTTGACCCGTTTATTTGGGCAGAGCATAAAAGAATTTCAGCAAAACTGACAAACCAGGCTCAGAGAAGGGGAAACCATCAAGTCAAACACAAACATTAATATGAACACCCCTAATCTCGCAGTTTGTCCCCTTCTGTAGGCAAAGGTCAGGAACATTTGGTCCCCACAGACCCTTAACAAGCAGATGTTACTGTAACATGCCCAGGGAATCAAGCATAAATATGACCCCTGACCCCAGTTGTCAGCTGATCCACTGAGACTCTTAGAAATATACTCTTAACTTCTATAAATTCCCGCTTTTTCCCACCGTCCCACTCCATTCTTTCCGTCCCCTCTCCCTTGTGTCTCCCAGACCCGTAGCTGCCAAGCGGCGCTTGCACAGTTGCTCATGGCCTGACCCCTCTCTTCACCCGGGTCAAAGGCCCGAGACCCAGGGCAGGGCTCTTTTCTTGCTAAAGGCCAGCTGATGAATCATTCCAAACTTGAAGGGAACAGAGGAGCGGGGAGGAGTTTGTCTCTCAAAAGACCCTCAAACAACTGTGGCCTATATATCAGCGTTTACACTATTCTGACACTCTCAAAAATTCACTTTCCTTTCTGGGAACTGCAACAAAAAGTGAAGGGGGAAGGGATGGAGGAGCTGAGAGGCACTCCCCGGACAGCCCGGGGAAATGCCAGAGCCCGGTCCCGATGGCAGCACAGGAGGATCTCCCTTTGTTCAAAGGGAGATGCTTGCGCGAACATCGTTCCACTCAAAAAATGCTCCTGATGAATAGGAAAGAGTGGGAGGAAGGAAAAGGGGGTTTCCAAGGAAAGTTTGGACAAGTTGCACTGGGCAGCTGGGACCGGGTCCTGTTGGGCAGGGCAGCTTTGTCCGGCTGCTGGAGCTGTCAGGGTTTCTCAGCACTCACTAGACAGCTTCTTCTCCTTCCGCTCAGCCCCATGTGGTGTTCGGTTTTGTGCCTGTAACATCTTACCTCTCCTTCTGCCAGATGATCTGCTGCAGACCTGCAGAGTTCATCTGCACAAAAAATGTGTTGGTTCTGGACTGTGTCACACCGTCTACCGAGGAGGGACTGTCTCTTTCTAAATTAGCTGCTGCAATCACAAAAACCAAACCCAGACACCTTCCAGCTCCACTGAGACGTTGCTTTGGCTTTGCAGCGTATCCACCTCGGCATGTGTGACTCAGGCCAGCAAGCATCTGGAGACCGCAGGAGGAGGGATGCGTAACGCTCCCTAGACGTTGTTTATTTTTGTTTGATTCCCTTCACCTTTATAAAATCGCAAAGACATTTCTGGCATCACATCAGCCTTAGATTTGAAGTGGGGATTTCCCTGAACAGTTCACATTCCTTCTCCGGACACTGTTAAACAGTAACTGCAGGGGATGACTTTTACCCCTGACTGGCGTGGATGCCTGGGCAGACGTGGCTGGGGGCTGCACCAAAACACATATGCTTCCACCGTACCTCGGCAGTGCCTGTCCCATGCTGCTGCCTTCTCGGCTGCCTTTTTTCTCACTCCCACCCAACTACTTGATATTAACAACACACAAAATAACATGGGCCTTCTTCTGTTAGCACCAGAAAGATTTAAATTGTTCATTTCCCTGCTTCAAAACCAGGTCCTGGTCCAAAGAGAGTGAAGGGGTTGGCGGGGGCTCACTTACTCCCAGGTCAGTTTGGGATTTTGCACAGCCTCATTTTCTGTTTCTCTGTATCTTAAACACATGCTGGGTTTTTGTCTGCAGATGTTCTTTTAAAAGTATCTTATTGTGCAAGCTGATCTCTTTAATTGGTTATAAATGTTAAAATATCATGTGGAGAATTATCCAGATCTCTTGCCCGAAAATCTCAGCTGGGCATATGAGTGTCAATCAATAACAAGATATTCTCCACCACACAGCTGATTGCCTCCTGAGAGAGTTATGGATGTGGTGCCATCTCAGATGTTACTTTACGTTCTGAAGTAAATTCCTGTATTTGTTTTGATCTCTTTGTTCAGGTGGATGCCACTGCTGTTTCCCCTGCTTCAGGGTGGAATCTGTCTTTTAACTCACTCCCTGCACTGGTTTTACTGGTTTGCTGGGCATCAGTTGTAATATGGAGCTTAATTACAGTAAGCCATCAGTTATTATATACCGGTCACATCCATTTTAAGATAGAAGAACAAGACTTCTTGTCATGTTGAAGAGGGTTTGCCTATTTTATGGATTTCTTTTTTAACTGATGTAGATGTATATTAGGGTAAGAGGTTCGAGAAGGGATGTGACCTGCGTGTCGTGAACATAGAAAGGAGCTTAAAATTTAAAAATCCACATTTATGTGGCTGGGTGGTATATTCCGTAAAATACTGTCTTGATTTAAAAGTCTATCTAGTGTGGACAAGTAAGAAGCATGGGCTTGTTCACACAAAAACATTGTGTCCTGCTTCCAGAAAAGTCAGTGAGAATTTTGCCGTTAACTTTAGATGGAACTAAGGCTTCACCTCAAAGCTTTTAATCAAAAAGTGTGAGCTAACATGTTCAAACAGTGCCTTCAAATCCTAGTCAAGACAAAGCCTAAGACTCCGACAGGAAAGAAGGACCTTATTCAAAAGCCTTTCATCCAGTCTCCTGGTTACCAAAGAGATGGCTGCAAGCCCCAGCTCTGTCCTCCTGAGCTGCTAGTCATGCACAGTATTTTCCCTCAGCAATACCAGTTCTTTTAGTGTATCCTTTAGTGGCCTTGCCAAACAAGAAGAGTACCTCTGCATGAACCAGAAGCTCATTTACTGTCGTTATTTTTCCATGGGACATAACAAAGTTCTTTTCTGCATCTTTCAACTTGTGCAGAATTCAGCAACATATTTCTTCTCTCTGCTACAAAGATTACATTTACTGTGGGTGCCTCCAAAACTACACTTGCCTTCAACTCTCTTGATATGCAAGCCCTGATGGTTATCCCTGAGATTATCCTCTTTTGTCCAGATAGGTGCCTATGCTTATATGTAAACCAGCTAATAAGAAACCCATCATCATGTACTAGATCAGCAAATGATGTATACTTCAGATCTTTGCCCTTGATTGTAAATGGAGAAAAAAACCAAGAATTTAGGGGAATACAGTAAACAGACTAGGGGAAAATTGGATCTCAGCATGGTCAAAAATTATTTGTGTGCATAAACATCAGAAAGAGAATGGAAATCTAGGAGTTCAGTTTACTGGAGATTATTTTCTGGTAGTTTGACTTTGAAATCTTACTAGAAATTAATTTTCCCAAGTCTCATTAACCCTCCAGGGGTGTTTTATCACTTTACAAAATCTCCGGACAATCTGGTAGAATTTGCTTTCCTGGGACTGCTTTAGGCTGTGCTGGGTCCAGCCCATGATGTAATGTAGAAATCATGCATACAGCCATAATGGAGAGAGAATCCACAAAAGTACCCACAACATTTCCATACGCATAGCTCACAATTTAGATCACGACAGGAAATGTTTTTCCCATCCCATGTATAAATCTGACATTAAAAAAAAAAATGTTCGTATCTCAAATCAAGATGAAAAGATAAAATAGACAGTATTTTTAGACACCAAAATTCCATGCATTCACCAAGGAAAAGAGGATTCGATTGCTTGAAGCATTTTCCTTCCAAATGGTTTAATTTCTTCTCTAACTGTATTTTCTTTCACACGAATTTCCCTTAACAACTTCTGCACACAAAACAACAGATTTTGGTCCAGGCAGTGGATGAATTTTTAGAAAGTCTTGGAGCAGTTTACCAGTTTCACCAACCCTTTTCTTTGCACAATTTGCCATTCAGGGAAAGAGGATTTGCTGACTAACCCCTGATCGCCTCTTCTGCACTTGCATACTTAGGTTCAGAAATACTTCTAGTTACTTTTTGCTGGTACATGTACACCTCTATTTGCCTACATATGAACCTGTAGGGAACCCCCTGAAGAACTGATGCATTTATCCTAGGTGACTCCCTGTAGCATGACACAAGCAGCACGACACGAAGTTGTGGGGAAAATCTAGTCTGTGAACGCTATCTGATTCTACAGATCTACTCCATCAGACAAAGGTGGTGTAAGCCACAACTTTGAGAATTACCCACAAGCCAGTGGACAAAGCGCAACAGATCCTCTACACTTAGTGATTTAAACCCGCTGAGTTCCAGGTCCTGTGGACTCTCCCCACATCACAAGTCAGTCTTTGGAAATCAGAATCCTCCCATCAGGGTAATTTCTTACCTTAACATAGTTTCAAACTTCGTTCCTGCTTGTTTCTTTGAGTTACTTTCTGCAGCACAGTCTCCAAGGTCTGATTTATTTCTTTTGCCCAAATCTCATGCCTAGCCCACTTTTATTAACTGACAAACCATTAAATCAGATAGAACAAAGCTGCTAAGAACTGCAAACATTTTTTTCCTACAGATTAAAAAACATTTAAGGGAAAATAAAAGCTGCATGTATTTCAAGTTTCATGCATTTCAAGTTTCCAAATTTTTGCAGACTTCTGGACATTTCTCCCATCTACATTTACTTACCCTTTCTCAGATTTCTAACCTCAGTTACTTCCATGTTGCACAAATAGCAGGGGTCAAGGCTGAGGGCAGAAGCCTAACAGGTGAATGGTTGAATAACTTGAAAGTAAGAAATCACTGTTTTCAAGGAAGAAGTTTAACAGGTTTGGGACTTCTCAAACACTCACAAGCTGTTGTTCCCTACTTACTTGGCCAGGTCAGTGCTGACATTATGTTTTTGACGGTCACATATTTTTTCTTTCATTGGCTTTCTACACTGTCTATCTAAATTTGTCCTTGCCCTTGTAAAACTTTATCTTTTACTTAGGCATATAACTCTTCTCTCTCTTCTCTTTTCTTCCTTGGTTACTTGTCCTTCCTTTTTTATGTTGGGTTTTTTTTTCCCTCTGTTTGCTTTTGCCTTGTATATATGTGTGAAAGCTAAAAGTGTAAGTATTTGGGGCTACGTAGTATCTAGCATACTGGTGCCACTGTCAGCCTGCACTGGGAGAAGCTACAATAATACAGAGCATACTGATTTAAAATCTGCTCTTTGTCCTTGAAAAAAATCTTCCCTTAGCTTTATAATTTAGACAGTTTTGAACCTGATTCTAAAAGAAAAAATAAAGCAAGTTTTCCCGCTTTTCAGATGTGTTAACTGTGAGAAAATGCTATCACTTTCTATCTAAACAAGGAGCTGTTTTGTCCTCTCTGTGGCTCTGTCTTTGTTGCTGTATTTCTTTTCATTTTTTAATAAAACAGAAAAAAAGATTAATTTCAACTGTAAAGGACAGGGAGAGTTCTGAATTTTTTCTATAACTATTATAGATCTTGCAGCTGACCTAGTTCGTTTTTTGGGGTTTTTTATTCGATGACATGAATTAGAGGCAATTGCAAAAGAAACTGAGCACAGAATTAAGGTAACAGCAGCAAAAATACAGAAAGTTTCCCAAAGGGACATCATAAAGTTGGGAAAAAGCCTGTTCCACCTATATCAGCAAGACTAGGGCAGTTCATTTGTCTTCTAGGACCAGGACTATTGCCAAGGAGACATTTATGTATTGAAGTCCCTTTCCCAGAAAGGAAGGAGTTGCGAAGCAGCAGTGGCTGAAGACAGATAGATACTGAGGCAAGGCTGCTTGCAGTTGCTTTTGCTTCCAAGGAAAATTTCCATGTGCAGGCCTCCCTTTTTCATTTTGTTTTTCCTTATTACATCTTACATGCTCCTTGCCTAACAACCATATTTAGACCTACAAGGGACAGAAACAGTCCAGTTGTTGATAACAGAACCATAGTAAGAAAACAGTGCTCAAAGCTAATCACTAAGTCAAAAGCTCCCATGTGAGGTCCCAGGTTTATCCCTGGAAAGAACAAGAGACCCTAGGGAGATACAAGGCCAAGCACACCCTGTGCTTGACCCCTGGAGAACTGTCAAGGAACGTCAAATACGAAGTATCCCAAGCATCCAGCAAACACAGTCACTGGAGCTGCAGCTCACTTGCAGTGAATGTCCACCGGAATTTCTCTCCCAGCTTTGCTAAAAAGCTAGTTCTGACCCTGTAGCAGGAGACGTGGGTCCCCTCAATCTGAAAGGTGGCTGAGCCGCTTTCTGATGAGAGGGCCTCATGGATTGCAGAGATCAGCATCCAGTCCTAGGCTGAAGCTCAGCTTGCCATTTGAGAGATTTCACAGCACTTGAGAAAGCTCACTTTCCTTTTCCCTTCCTTCATTTTTTTCTCCCCCCCCCCC
>Ga0065711_1000055_pt1 | contig 110824 bp, 54 predicted proteins | sample Hoacrofraction12_FD_59098 | JGI IMG/M metagenome (GOLD analysis project Ga0065711, IMG submission 59098) | Hoatzin crop microbial communities from Cojedes, Venezuela - Epithelial fraction 12 v2 (version 2) | ecosystem: Host-associated > Birds > Digestive system > Esophagus > Crop | place... | reverse complement strand
CCACTCCATCTGCACTATCCATAGCCCATTGGAAAGCAACATGGCTGCAAGCCCGCTTATTTTCAAAGACTCATGTGTTTCGAGCGTCAACATTTTTCTGTCTGTTCAAGTAGATGCCAAGGCAATAATTCCTGGCAGTATCTATTTTTAGTCTCATTCATTGTGGCTAATCAAACTCAGGCCAAATTATAGTGAATGACAGAGTTATCTTTAGGTATATCATAGATAAAAAGAACAGGATATCCTGATACCTGTTGATACCTATATCTTGATAACTTCTATCATGGAAGGGCTGAGAACCAAAACCAAGGTATAAAAGCTGAACATCACAGAATCATGCCTAAGCCATGCAGCTTCTCATTTCAAGGGGCTGCTCTGCAAGCACGCAAGCAGTTCCTTCACAACCTCAGGGCACCCTAGAGGCAGACCAAGTGGCAACAGACAGTGCATAACACTAAATCATAGCCTAACCCCCCCGAGCAAGCCTCAGCTGAAGGCTGGGAGTTGCAGCGTTATCAAAGTGGTACTTTTAACACCAGTAGCTTTAACACTACTGATGACTAGGAGAAAACAAAGAATGACGGCTCACAGTTGCCATGTATGCATACTGAAAATTGCATAGCAACATCTCAGTTTTAAAGAGTGATCTTAGCATAGGAACTTTGCCGCCTGGTATTTATGGCAAACTCCTCCTCAAGTGAAACGCAGTTACACATCCAACCTAGCTAAAATCAACAGCAGTGAATCCAGAGAAAGAAGTTTATATGTATTTTTCAGCAATGTATTTTTTTTTAACACATAGGATTTCTCTAGGGCATGCAGATCAGAAAACATTCCACTGCAAAACAGCATTTTTAACCAGTGGCAGCACCTTTCCTCTTCTTTGCATGCAGCAAGAACAGAGGAAGAAAAAAGAAATTTTACTACTTTCAGCAAGATGCCATTCATATTTTGGGAAACATACAGCTCTAAATTGTCTGTCTCTTCCAAATATGTCCTACAGCTGCATCCACAGAAACCCAGAATTATCACCCAAATCTTGCCAGTTTCTATTCTCTTTCATTCAGTAATAACAGTTTTCCAGGCTTCTGAGTCAAACTTACTTACATCCAAACACAAATCAGACACTCTGCTCAGTGTTATTATGTTAGAAATAGCCCCTTTTTCTACTGAGGCTCATAGAATTTTATGTTATTTTTCTTCAACATGAGCACATGTAACCAATAAAAATGTTTTGACAAACACTTTGCAGATTTTTGTGGTGTCTGCACATGACTGACCTGCTAAGAGAGAGGCATTCTGGCCAGCTCAGTGCTTAGTACAGTGGTAAGATTTTATTTTTGTATCTTTACCTCTGGGTCTGCAGGAAGAATCCTAGGGCTTTTTCCTGCTACTTTTATTTTAAAACATTTAGAAATAAGTACTATGCGTAGAAGAGACTGTGTAGAAGGGCAGAGGAGTAGGCTGCTTTCTGGATAAATCCTTTGCAAAAAATCTTTGTTTTAAGCTGAAAAAAGTATATTTTTAAACATAGTTTCATGGCTTTTTGGTTTATTTCTATTGCTCTAATTAATTTCATCAGTTTTACTGGCGTAAACGGTGCGTTTATTGTATTATGATGTGGCAACCTGTACAATTCAATACAGCTACTGGAAGCTTAAAAGGCAGAGAAGAGAGCTGGGACGAGTGAAATAGTAAAAAGTTTTGAGCTATTCGATCAGGTGATTGTAGTGAGCATGTCTTTCTATCTCACTTTATATTTACAAAATTAATTTTTAGCTCTAATAAGTCATTGGTGTGTTTTGGCAGTGCCAGTGCGAAAGCATGATAACTGGAAGAGGGCAGAGTGGCTTTCTTTCCGCAATATATTTCAAAATGTGTTACAACAAGCCTACATGCTTCTCTAGACACAGAATGAATATCCATCCATTTCATGACAGATTGTACTAGGTATTTATGCTTGTCATTATGCAAAGGGGCAAAATACTTGTAGTCCTGCACTTTAATAACCTCTGTGCCAAAAGAAATCGAAGGGCATATGAAGATTAAGCAGTGGAGGTTACTAGTTCAGACTATGCAGTGTGGAGAGTTTAATTTGCTTCGCAGCAGCCTCAGCAGAAACATGGTATTTGGTGTGCCTACTGCAGGGAGGGTAACTCTTCTTCCATAATGAGCATTTAAACTGTCAAAAATACGAAACAACAATCAAAATCCTAAATTATTCAGTCTCTTCAGAATAAAAAAATGGAAAGAGTTTACAGAAACCACAGTCATGACAATACGGACTGACTTGTGAGGCATAACTAATGGTTCGTAGTTAACTCCAAAGAACCCTGACAAATGTGGAACTTTTTGGCTTCACTTATATTTTGACACTTAGACCAAAGCATAACTGGAGCAAGCTGATTCAGTGCTGTCCTGGATTCGGCTGGGATAGGGTGAATTTTCACAAGAAGCCAGTAAGGGACACAGCCAGGCAGGCTGACCCAAACTGGCCCAACAAACGGGGTATTTGATACCCTGTGCCACCAGGCTCAGTGCTGAGTGGGGGGAGCTGGCCGGGCAGAGGTCAGCTGCATCTGGGGTGCACGCTGGGCATCGGGCAGTGAGAGAGAGTTCCTCTGTGTATTCCCTTGTTTTTATATATTCTTCTTTTCAGTATTGGTGTTACTGTTTGCTTCCTTCGCTGTTCTGTTAAACTGCCCTTATCCTGACCCATGAGTTTCGCCTTTTTCTTCCCATTCTGCTCCGCACCCCAGCAGGGGGAGGGACGACAGAGCGACCACGTGGTCCTTTGGTGCCAGCCAGGGCTAAACTATGACAAATGTCATCCCTAAAACTTGCTGTATTTTACTCTGTGTGGGACTGCGTAGAACTGAAGAGGTGGGTAAGAACTTTCCTATTCTGACTACCTGAGATGGGGAGTAGTATGTGGCCCTGTCTTTTCCAGGTACATTTCCTCTCCATGCAGTGCTTGATTTCTTCTGAAGTCAAAGCCCAGCTAGGCAAAATAACATCTCCACTGTGGAAAATGAAGTATGAGGCACCAGATGCACATCTATAATACGTGTATACTTCTGTAATCAGAAATATGCGCTTAGTTTGCCTATTGAATCAAACAGCACTAAAAATGCTGGTACAGTATGTAGTTTTTAGTAGAAATGAAATACTGTGATATATAGTTCCTACACTGCCTATTTGGATTCTTAAATAAGATGCGATCAACAATTATTCAACTTTCTTGCTTTATGCATGGCAGGCTGAATTATACCTGCAGTGGGTAGTAGCTACAGTTCAAGCTTACAAATTATCCATGTTCCACAGTGTGCAAGAACAGTCTTAGTTTTCTGCAAGACAAAAAGTGGCATGCAGAAACTATTGACAATGAATTACAGTTTTTTATGAATTTGCTGCTTGAGTAAGTGGCAGGCAGCTTTTGCATAGCAAGTTTAAAGTGTGTGTTACAGAATGGGGGGCTTGGAGCCGAGCTCAGTAGGGCGATGGGTAAAGAGTTTAGGTGAAAGAAGCATCTTCCTTTTGGATGTAATGTTTCTGCCCAAATCCTGGTTCCTCCATCTCTCTCAAATGAACCTAACTGGAATTTTAAAACTAGCTTCTGTCTGCTGGAGAGACGGATTTGGTAGATGTTTTCTGACAGCTTATTTGATGTGCAAGCTCAGGCTCCCATGGAATACAGTTATTGCACCTTTCTTTCCAAATGCAGCAGCAGTACTTCTCCTCTCCCCAACTCTCTGATAAAACAGCTGGAAGGCGAAGACACCAAGAAAGTAAGATTACTACCTGAATCAGATGGGAGAAAAATGTATGTGTCCTGACAATGTTTCCTTCTGCGTGCTGTCAGTGGGACATACCTCAGCTCTATGGCTGAAGCTGTACTGTTAACCAACAAGCAGTTCAAGACGCAGGAGGAGAGTGGGGAAGAGAAAGAAGAAGCATAGATGCACAGCCAGGTATTTAGAGTATCCTACCGAGACAAGGAAGATGCAGCTTTTGGCCACTCCAGTAGCCATTTCACTTTAAACTTTCTCCAGGCATAACTTAGACACAGATCAAGAGTTAGCACACAAATTTCTTCCTTTCATGGGAACTGCCCTAGACACTGGCTTTACTGTATAGAGGCAGACTTTCAAGAGAAGAATGAGTGACTCCTGAGTGACAGAAACAGATATGCTTTAGGAAAAAACGGGCTAGAAAAAGGAAAGCAAGCCCTTCTTCTCTGTCCCCTTCTTGAGGGCGGCTTTGGGCTGTAGATCTCAAATGGTAATAGTTTTCTGCTTACTACCTCAACATCTGGAGAAGAGACAAGGTGAAAGCATGCCTGGTTGTCTGCTAGTTACTGGCTACCTTTATGGAGTTTCCTTTGCATCTAGGAGGTTTTTATGGGAAGTGCTTTACTTTCCTAGGCACCCTATGGGAAAGTAACACATCTAAATCAGCAGAGCACAGGTTCATGCAATTGGTGTAACACAGACTGCACTTCAGTGCACAGTATTTTCAGAAATGTATTTTTCTTTCACCACCAGACTAGCCAGTAGCTTTTCATCCTCTGCTTTTGAAACCAGTGCAGTTTAGCAGGTTTAGTAAGACAAAGATGCAGGGCACTGTAACACTTACCTCTCAAATCTCGACATCTTTGGCACTATCCCAGGGTAAACACATGATCCTTGTTCTTTGACAACATTGCTCAAACAATGAATTAATGCCTGGTAACTGCATTCGACTCACTCTGTCCAAAAAAGTACATAGCCACTATCCACAGGACATATAGCAGAAGTGCAAGCTGATGAATGAGTGTTGTTTAACTCTAATCCCCAAAGTGTCATTTTCTTTCAGGTCTCCATTTCATTTCTGGAATTGCAAACAGAAGTGCTGATTCTGACTGATAGCTTTGGCCACAAGGAACTAAACTGAGATCACCATTTTGTTTAACACAGACATTAAAATCCATTTCTGACATGTTTTGAATACAATAAAAAAAGAACACGTGGTCCCCCCCTCTTGCACACTCAGAAATTATCTCAGCAGTGCCTGCCTGGTCTGTCTGACATCTCTCATAAAAAAGTTGGACTGAAAGCTCACTGGATCATGTTATATTTATGCAATATCTTGAGGAAACAGGCTAAAATCTGGCACCTTGCCTGCTTTGCTCTATACACATAAACACATGCACACATGTGTGCACCTATTGCTGCTGAAAGGTGCCTCTGACTTAGCTACCAGCATCCATCTACTAGAAAGGCACCTTGAGATCAGGCCACCAACACATCTGATCTACCCTTATGGCAGGAAAGTTCAGGAGACATGTGGGCAAGGACAGGTGGGATCCTGGCATTTGCAAATACATTACTGCTCTGGTGCATGCTAAGGGATAGTCAGGGTCTAAATTTTCTGCACGGCCTTTTCTGAAGGTCATCTCAACAGGATTTACAGCCCTTTGGAAACAGAATGAGAATAGATTTATGTAAAGCCTCAGCCTTGCATTTAAAATGCAGTTGATAGGCTGTGTTTGTATATAATGTTTAACACAAAAGGGGTAAGACCTTTTGTGGATACTTCAACACTGTGTGTGATTGATAATGGATCAAGGTTGCCTGATACTGGTAGTTTTCTGGTAACAGTTAAATAAGTGTGGACTAGGAAAGAATTTGTACCAGAATCTTGAACAAGGGAAATCCAGGTATTTCTGGACTAAGGAAACCTAAGCCTATTATGTTGGGCTAGATGAGCTTTAAAGGTCCCTTCCAACCCAAACTCTTCTATGATGCTATGATTCTATGATATATTCAGTTATTAGGTTTGTAAGCCAAGAGGAAGAGAATGTATGTTGGTTGCCTTATTCAGATCACAAGCAACATCTACTTTGCAGCAAGATCCTTCTCTAGACAAGGTTTTATTGAATTATTCACATGTAAATCTCAGGTATAAGATGAACTGAATTTAGACGCTTAAATAGCCACAACCAGAATACCAGTCACACACGTCTTTCATATACAAACGTAAATTATACAACTCAAACAGGTTGGACTGACTGCAGTCATTACCTCTGCACAGGTGAGGAACCCCTAAACAAACCTTGAGTAAGATACTAGTTACAGAGCAGATGCAACTAGAGATAGGAGTTAAAAATATTTGGGAGTCAAAAAGGAATGGCCAAAATCAGAGGTAATTCCTCCTGAAAATTTGTACTTCCTACTACTTCTCCGCTTCTGGCATTTTCCTTATCAGACTGTGATTATTAGAAGGATGAATTCCCAAATGCACAACTGGCTGTACTCCCTCATTCCCCCTTGCGGCTCCATGCACACAAACAAACCAGTGGTACCCAGTCATGAAGGGAGCAACTTTGTAGAGTTAGCTCCAGCGCCTCATTGTGTTTCCTTTTTCTAGGAAGCAATTAAATGCAAGCAGCAAAATTAACCATATTCTGTTAATTCACTCTGACAATGTTTCTTGGGAAGATGACAGAAGAGAACACGTACAACTGTAAAAGAGAAAGAGGACTGATTTGTTAATAATCTAAAATGATTCCATTTTATTTTTACTAAGATGTTTACCATGTGCATTCGAATTACTCCAGCTGCTGATTCGTCAGGAAATGAAGACAGAAAGGAAAAATTTCAGAAGCACCAGGCTATCAGCAAACATTCAGGAATATTGGCTTTGGTGTAACACATGTTGATTCTGCTAAACTACACAAACTGGTTTAACCCAGATTCAGAAAACACAGCAGAACAAGATTTCAGCACCTTTAATAGATGGTACCAGAAAGTCAATTAAGCAGACATGTAAGACAAATGTAATGCAAGACACACAGAGTTTATAGCTAGAGTAAAAGATCAATAGTGACTGACAATAAAAGGAAAAATTACTGCACTAACTCAACAAGCCCATTTTCTGTTAGCCTCTTTTCTTACTAAAATTAAGTCATCTTTGGAAAGGCGAAAGTTGTTTGTGGGTCCCTTGTGAGTAGTTACAAGCCCCTAAAATGAAGAAATGCACATACCTGGAGGAGCTAGATCTGCTGGGGTGCATGTTATTGATCCCCAGTGTTCTGTAGCCTGAAGTAATCCAGAAGATTAAAAGCGATTGCAGAGAAAGGTCAAGGTGCAGGCTGTCTTATGCCACGATGAAGGGCACCCATTTTCAGTTCCTCTTCAGAAGCATGTCTTTGCAAGCATGAAATCTCAAAACATGTAGCTTACCAGAGTTGCACTAGGGAGTTTCTTATACACCGCTGTATTGAAGCCAGGCCTTTTGAGATTTTCGTGGGAGTCTTCTAGCAAAAGCACTGACTCTGTCAGACTTTTTGCTTAAGAAGAATCAAACAACAAAATCACAGCTCTTCACCTGTACTGGCACATTTTGTGCATTTAGTTACAAACAGCTTAACAGAAATTCTTCCTCATATTTGCTCCTCGCTGCTGTGCCACATTTTCCCCAAAATGACTGAATAAAATGCCACCAGTATTGGCATGTAATTTAAGGGAAGTGATTTAGAAAAATAAAAATATCACAGCTAAAAAAATTAACATTTTTAACATTCTTCTGAGCTTGCATTATTTAGGGAACCTGAGTTTTCACTTTCCTATCATTTATTCTTTATTCATTCATAATAATAAATTTTTGCTCTATGACATCACAGTTTATTGCTGTGGAAAAGTCCATTATCACAAGCATAATATTTAGTGACTCCAGAATAACGAGACCAAGAAATCTTTTAACATCAACACATTGACAGTAAAGTAAAAGGAGAAACAAACAAGGGTAGTAATAGAAGATGTTGAAAGAAATGCCACTTATTAAATATTTAGGCTAGACGTTTACATATAACAGATGCAGATAATGTTTTCAGTTGTGCAAGACTGTTTCCCTTAAAATTTGCTTGTATTTCTAATTTTCAGGTTTTGCAGAGTTTTATGAATGCAATTACCTGATAGTGGCAAATGGAGTCAGGAAATTCTGACCTGTGTCATATAATTAGTAAAATCTTATAACCCTGGTATTTAGAATAGAGTAAGATTTCATCACAAAAAAATACTTCATCCCCTTGCAAGTTAAATGAGAAAAATGAAACCTTGTGTAGAACTGTCAGAATAATATTCTCTGAGACAAATTCTGGCTTCCAGCTGCCTGGCTATGACTACAATATCAGTCTGTAGTGTAACAAATAGTCTTGTTTATTTTGCTGTCAGAAAGTCCTCCACATTTTGAGGTATAATCAACAGACTGATCAACTATCACTATATCAACAGTAATTTTGTCTTGTCAATCTGTTTCTCCTGATATCTTTCATGATATTTATTTTCTAGAAATGCATCTCATTTTAATTTTGTCCAGCTTAGTGATTGTCTTTACCCTCTATAGCCCTCTGCTTTCTTGCTAGGTGGGACAATTTTCTGCCTGCTTATACAAAAGGACTGAAAACACTTTATGTTCACATTTCCTTTAATTTCCTTTTATCACCACCCAGTATTTTACGAGCGCTAGGAGACAACTCTCTTAACATTTAAAGAATCCCAGCTATTCAATGTCTTCTCCCCAGCTTGCTTAGCAGTATAATCCTTCCATTTCTTTTCTTTAGCTGGAGTCCTGACAAAGACTGCTAATTTACAAGGGAAGCCTCAGTTACAGCTGGCGTTGAATCTCGCATTTCTTGTGGACAACTTCTAGTTACCAATGTCTTTAAAGCAGTTGCAGAATAATGATAGCAAGGCATTTGCTTTTGCTAGTTGCTGATTTTTTACCCAAAAGTTTTTCTGAGAAACCTGGTAGCACAGGGTCTCATTTTTCTTTGGCATAACGTAATGGATAATGTTCTAATGTATTTCTTCCCACAGTTTTCCCTGCTGTATTGCATTTTGCCTTTGTTGTATAGGCACAGCTGAGCCTGAGTTACTACTGGCTTAGCTTCAGCTTGATTTGAGATTATTCTCATGTGGCTTGGTTTAATTATTTTCTGAATTTCATTTTATGTCTTTGAGCCAGTAGCTCAACTTATCTAATTTTCCCTAGATTTTTTACCTGAAAATCAGATAAAATAGCTCAAGATTTTCAAAACTGTGTATGGAATTAAACAGTTATATTATTAGAAAACCCCAACCCTTCAGCCAACCAAACAAAAAAAATCCGCTAACCAGTAATTGTGCTTTCTCATGTTCTATTTAGTTTTGAAATGTACCATTTTGCCATTGTTTTGGGGTGTTTTTTTGGTGGGGTTTTTGTTTTGTGTTTTTGTTTGTTTGTTTGTTTGTTTGTTTCATGGAATTTGGAGCTTTACTGCTCTGTATAGACAGTTTCCTCCAAATCTCATCTGGTGCAATATCACATTACTTTGTTTACTAAATCTGTAAGTATGACCCAATGTAGCTTTCCTGTGAAGCCATTTTATAATATCTAGTTATATTTTGCTTTTTCTGGTCCTTTTTGAAGGGTATCAGATGATTTAATTTAAGAAATAGACTATTAGTTGATAACATGGTCCAGTGTATTGTATCTGGCTGGGAATAATGTTCTCTACTCCTGATTCCAGTAGTGCTTCATAGCAGTGGATAAGACTGGGCCTTTTATTGTCCTTTTCCTTTTTCTTTCAGATTAAAAATTTTGAGGGAAGATTATGTACTAGTATGATGTGGCTGAGATCTTGGGCAACCTCTAAGAACACTAACACGAATTATTCAAACGAGTTTAGCAGGAAGATTAGGATGTGTTCTAGCAGCTTGTGACCTTAAATTAGCTCATACAAACCACGTCTTTTTCTGTTTCCTCGGACAAATGGCAAGGCAAAGCAAGCAAGGAATCCACCCCATCTCCTGAGGGCATGTTAAAAGGGACAGGAGAGTAATGCTGACCCTTAAGAAAAAGTAAAATAAGCAAATACAGACCACCTCATTTTCTAGAAACAAGTTGTTTTAATTTTTGCTTGTCCCTAATCTTCAAACTGCTGATACGAGTTTTATAACAAAAGCTTTTGGCAGTAGTGTAGAAGAGCTTGCCTAACCGCATCTCATCAATATACTGCTACACAACAGCAATGAAAAAAAAATCTCCCCAAAAGCAAACACCAATCACCATATCTTGCCAGAAACCAGATGAAACCATCAGAGGGTCTGGTCTCCAGGATGCAGGTTCTCCATCCCTGCTTTAAAACTTAGCCATGACATCCCCTTGTCCCAGTGAAAATCAAGAGCATTTCAAAGGAGGCCACTTGTCTACCAGAACACTCAAAGTCGTGATGCAAACCATGGAAAGCATGTACCTGAAATTAATCCAAAGGAGAGTCCATCAAACAAAATAAATCGGTACGCTTTAAAGTGGCACCTCATATAGTGCTACAAACAAAGCCATTACTTGTGATAGCAGCAGGTAGGAAAATAGAGGTAACAGCAGGGAGCTGGGAGGAACCTTCTGGAGGTACCATGAAAAATCACCTGTCTATGAAAATTACAGTGAAACAGCATGCTTCTGAATTTCAGCAAGATTTTTATGCAGATGGGGATCTACTTTTTCTGCACCTGCTGTCAGTACGCATTAGACCATAAACGTCAGCAAACATTGATTAAGCATATTGCCAAATGAAACATTAGGCAAAGAAGGAAGTATCATAGAAGCTCTAGATCATCAAAGACAAATGACTCACCTGCTGCAATTTAAGGCAGAGTCATTGCTGCTTATCAAACTCGACTGTGTTGAAAGTTTTGTAGACTTCTTTTTAGTAAATCATAGAATCATAGAACGGTTTGAGTTGGAAGGTGTCTTTGAAGGTCATCTAATCCAAACCCTCTGCCATGAGCAGGGACACCTTCCACAAGACCAGGATGCTCAGAGCCCTGTCCAACCTGGCCTTGAACACTTCCAGACATGGGGCATCCACAGCTCCTGTGGGCAACTTGTGCCAGTGTCTCACCACCCTCATAGTAAAGAAGTTCTTTCTTATACCTAATCTAACTCTGCCACATTCAGTTTAAATCCATTACCCCTTGTCCTATTGCAACAGGCCCTTATAAAAAGTCCCTCTCCATCTTTCCTGTAGGCCCCCTTCAGGCACTGAAAGGCTGCAATCAGGTCTCCCTGGAGCTTTCTCTAGGCTGAAGAGCCACAACTCTCTCAGCCTTTCCTCAGAGGAGAGGTGTTCCAGCCCTGAGATTATCTTTGTGCCCCTCCTCTGCACTTGCTCCAACAGGTCCATGTCTTTCCTGTGCTGAGGGCTCCTGAACTGGACGCAGGACTCCAGGTGGGGTAGAGGGGCAGAATCCACTCCCTCGACCTTCTGGCCATGCTGCTTTTGATGCAGCCCAGGATACGGTTGGCTTCCTGGGCTGCGAGCGCACATTGCTGGGTCATGTTCTTGTCAGCTTCTCATCAACCAGCACCTTCAAGCCCTCCTTAGGGCTACTCTCAATCCCTTTGCTGCCCAGCCTGTATTTGTGCCAACCCATGTGCAGGACCTTGCACTTGGCCTTGCTGAACCTCACAAGGTTCGCACAGCGCCACCACTCAAGCCTGTCAAGGTCCCTCTGGATGGCATCCCTTCCCCCTAGCATGTTGACCACAACACACAGCTTGGTGTCGTCAGCAAATCAAATTTGCCCAGAGTGCAATGTCCAGGTCTCTGACAAAGATGTTAAACAGCACCTGTCCTAATACCGACCCCTGAGGAGTGCCACTCATCACTGGTCTCCACTTGGACATCGAGCTGTTGATCACAACACTTTGAGTGTGACCATCCAATCAATTCCTTATCCACCGAGTGGTCCGTCAATCAAACCCATGTCTCTCCAATTTAGAGACAAGGACATTGTGTGGGACAGTGTCAAAAGTCCAGGTAGATGATGTTGGTTGCTCTTCACTTATCCACCAACACTGTAACCATGTCATAGAAGGCCATTAATTTTGTTCAGGCATGATTTGTCCTTAGTGATTCCATGTTGGCTGTCCCCAGTCACCTCCTTATAAAGTAACCCAACTTTTTTGTTTAAAAGCTTAAGAGATCAGTAGTCATCAACCCAAACAAAACTAAGGAAATCAGGTTACTTGTCAGCTGCATGAAGGGGTAGGTCTTATACTGCAGCTCCCTGGAGAAAATGTGTGAATAAGCACTTCCCTGGTAGCAGGGACTGGAAGTATGGCAGAACAAAGAACAGCAGAAGGCTCTTTTGACCCTTAAATCAACAGACTAAAATGTGACCTCTCTACTTAATACCCAAATGTTTGCTGCTTGGAAGTGTTTCTGGACAATACAAGCATCAGGAATCCAGCTGCCCCCTACACTTCTGTCTCCTTACTGTGCATAAGTAGCCAGAATCTGGTCAGTACTATTTAAAGCAGTGTGGCAGAGGGAAGGGCATGAAAGATAGAGATACGCATAAAAAACCTGAGCAGCTGTACAATCTCTTCTTCCTGGTGGAACAGACTTACCCAAAACTAGACCTCTAGTATTCAGTAACCATTTTCTCTCCAGTATTCTAAATGATTCATGAATAATTGCAAGATGAATTGTCTTTGGTGTGATTTAATCCATGTTCCAGTTGTTATTTTCAACAGCAAGAAGCACTGTAAGTAAAGGTTACCTGTAATATATTGAAAGGCTTCTTTCTGCATATTAACAACATATTGCAGGAGGGTTCTATTATGCAGACATGCTTAGTTACAAATGAGCTTCAATAAACAATAAGAATGTTAACATTTGGCTCCAATAAATAAAATCTGTGTCATATGGGGCTTGATTGCTGAATGCTGAATGAAGTTAATCGCATTTACAGGGATCAGACATGTTCAGTTTCCGGAGGACAGAGATCCTGATTTCCCCTGCAGTGATGCCCACCTTAGCTGTATGTTACAACCAGGCAGTTTAGTTGAATATAGCCTCTCTTCTATCCTAGCACAGGTGCTCCTAATATCATACTACAGCCTGCTACCTATCCGCAGTCATAGTGAGGCTTAATGAGCCCAGGCAGATGAACTAGTCATCCACATCTGTGTATGCCTGACATCGCTGACTTCTCTTCAGGCTGAGCTTTACTGGATCTTCACAAGTAATTGTGACATAGTCTTCATCCATTTCAGCTGATCTGTAACAAATCAGTAACAATGCTGGAGTTCTTTAAACTCCTCAGAGCAGATTCCTCCTAGCCCACCTATGAATGCTGGAGAATGTTGAACCTTAAACAAGGTCAGTGGCAAAGTCTGCGGAAGGAAAACTGCCGATGTAAGGAGTTCGCGGTAAAATGAGGAGGAAAAAAGAAGTTATATTTGGACTTTTAAAACTTGTTCTGTATTGATGAAGTGTGTAACTTTTAAATCACATTTGTAATTGCCTGCAAAACTGACTAATGTACTATGGCTCTTAGTAATGTGAAAGACAGTGTCTTAGCTGAGTATTTCAATAATGTTTTAATGTCATTTCACATTACATACTGAACACAAAGTTTACCTGTCACCGATGTTTTCGTTCTCTTTCTCATATGCGGACATATTTTAAACACCAATCACTTTGCTTCCCAGCTTGGTTTGCAAAAAGCAGGAAGAGAAGTAATATTTAGCATAGTAATTATCCTTTTAGCCAAGCCATTTTCCTCTTGAAAACAGGATCTCAAGCACCTACTGCATTTCAGTTACTAGAGTACATCACAGCCAAACACCTGGCCTTACTAGACTTATTCAGGCTAAATACCATTTCATAAGCCTTTAGAGGAAAATGAATTATATACATTGATGCAATGAAATTGATTTTATTTTAATTCTGCTAACTCATGACTAAGAATGTATTCTGCATTACTTCTTGCATTGTGAAGGCTTTGATAGGCAATATTGTGAGGTCCCAATAACTGGATATTATGAAGGAGAACACATTACCTTTGTGTTCAAATGACAGGCATTCATTTCAGTGCTCAGAAGAGTACCAGGTGGTCTGATGCTCAGGAACTTGATCATCAACTTATTTAAAAGCAAAATAAATTGGGTTTCTTTGGTTTGAGTTTTTTGTTCTGTTTTTCTGTCAACGTGAATTGGTAGTACTTATTTCATTCCAAATCAGGGATAAATTAAATATTGAAGTACCAGTACTGAGGAACAGGAAATACAGTCCAGCCAATGGTAACTTTTTAAAAAGTGTATTTTGAAGCAAAAAAGCTGAGGCATTTTTAAGAACTATTGATCTCCTCCTTAAATAGCCGGAGGGAAGTTTGGATGTATATATTACAGGACCTGCTATTCTAAGCAAAAAAGACTCAGTACTCAAAAAGCCTTATCGGCCCTGTAGGGGCCCTGCTAGCTTTGATGGTAGTTGGAAACACATCACCGCCCAAGATAGCTGATCAATTCTCATAGCAAGAGACCTTTTAGATGAAGGCAGGGCCTATTTACTAAGTGCTGTTGCCCACCTGATTTTAAATAACAACCCTTGTGACAAGGGCTGTAACTTCTGTGTTCTAGAGAGCACTGAGGATGCCCCTGGGGCTCAGTAAGGAAGGAGGGGAATATATGGGGCCTTCAGCTCCAGCTATATCACTGATGGTAGAGGCTACTCTTAGCACAGATACAAGTCTTACTTATTAAAAATTATACACTGCCTACACCTGCTAATAGGAATCTACTCGTTTTACTCATCCACACAGCAAACTTGTCAAGATCTTGCAAATTGAAAATGAGAAGCACAACAGGCTTTTGAAGAATTATTGTCTCCCAGGCAGCCCTATATTTCACGTGTTCGCACTGCAATACCCTAGCTCATTGCTCGCTTGCTGCAAGATCCATGACTAAAAACCGGCAGGAAACCTGCTGTGCTTCAGTGAGGGAAAAAAACTAAGGTGGGAAGCCCTTGTGCTACCCAGTTCCCTACAATTGGGAGAATGTGACAGAGGGAATAGTGACCTGCAAAAAGCACTTTTGAGCCTGTGCTGGTTGTGGCTGGGATAGAGTTAATTTCCTTCAAAGTAGCTAATGTGGGCTATGTTTTCTATTTGTGCTGGAAACAGTGTTGATAATACAGGGATGTTCTAGTTATTGCTGAGCAGTGCTCACACAGACTCAAGGCCGTCTCTGCTCCTCACACTGCTGCCCCAGAGAGCAGGCTAGGGTGCGCAAGAAGCTTGGAGGGGACACACCTGGAACAGCCGACCCCAGCTGACCAGAGGGATAGCCCATACCAGATGATGTCATGCTCACCATATAAAGCTGAGGAAAGAAGAAGAAAAGGGGGGACATCCAAAACTATGGTGTTTGTCTTCCAAAATAACTGTTATACATCATGGAGCCCTGCTTTCTCAGAGATGGCTGAACACCTGTCTGCTGATGGGAAGCAGTGAATTAATTCGTTGTTTTGCGTTGCTTGTGTGAGAGGCTTTTGCTTTGCCTATTAAACTGTCTTTATCTCAACCCAGAAGTTTTCTCTTGTTTACCCTTCTGATTCTCTCCCCCATCCCACCGAGGGGGAGTGAGTGAGCTGCTGGCTGGTGCTGAGTTGCTGGCTGGGGTTAAACCATGAGAGAGCCCAAGTTGTATCGGTAATAGAGATTCTTTAGTCTGTACACAAAGGTCTACAGTTTAGAATAGCAGAGGCCAATTAATTCTATGTACTTCAGTGTTTTGTCATATTTTACTGTTATAAAACATGAAATATACAAGAGGAGTATTAACATGAAAATGCAATGGAACAGGACACAAGAAGGAGCTAGAGGAAATGGCAAGGAAAGGAAAGGAAAGGAGAAATCAAAGCTGCTTACAGACACTTGCACTTCTTAAATCCAGCTGTAACAGGGGGGGAGGGAAAGGATGTTTAGGCCAGAGAGCTATAAATCTGGGTAAGAACAGGAAGGAAGATTTCAGGAGGAGAGAAGAGATAGAGTGCAGACAAACCTCAACAGCCCTAAAGGGAGATATTGCTAACAAAGAGACAGAGGAGACGTGTACACTGAAGCTGATTTAGGGGAGGTCAGCTCTAACAGTTTGGGCCTAAGCTAACAGTTTGCTAAACTAAGTCACTGGTGCAGCTAGGAACAACCTTGTCATTAAATCTTATCTATACCTATCTTTAAATGCTTTTCTTTTGCAGCTGTGTTTGCAAACCCATACAACAGCAGTCCAGACAAAATAATACAGGTGTCAGTGCGTCAGACTGCAATCCCAAGGAGGATTAAGGGCTCTCTAGCACTGTGACAGATTGTATTGGTTAAGCTACATTGTCAGTGTCACTTAAAGTAGCTACACATGACCACAGGTGTGCTCATGTCTACAGAAATGACATCTTGTTCCTGAGCTAAGATTCCCCAGCTTCATCCCTCTGAGCTGCCTGTTCCCTGCTGTGGAAATGGAACATGGAGACTGAAAATCCTGGGACCTGAGGTTTTCCCTGACCTTCCAGAGCAGCAAGACTCACCTTTGCTGGGGAACCCACTGCTGGTTGATCCACATGCTGAGCATGGTGAAGTCACACACAGAGGTGCTGCTCTCTCTTCTCCAGTCCTGAAAGTCTCTGAAAGACAGAAGAAACACAATTGTGACCACAGTCAGATGTAACATGCAGTATGTTGTATGTTCAGAGTCCCATCTCTCAGCAGCCCTTCTGGTGTCAAGGATCAAATGAGGCAACAGGAGGATCACTTCTGGAGGCCTTCCATCCTCCAGAGTACCCAGCTTGGTATAGTTTGCACGGGATGATCTAAACTTGTTTTTCTGGACCTGCTCACACTCTGTGCATCTCACCAGCAGCAAGAAGGAAGCAACATATCTCTCAGTAACGTCAGTATGCTTGCATGTTAATTGACTTAAGAAAGGCAAGACTTTTCTATTAATACGTCATCCTGGAAAGTCATAGGTTGTGCGTGATGCATAATGACTTGGAGTAGATGTATTTGCAAGAAGTGCTTTATATAGAGGTGTGCAGAGGCAGATGGGATAACTTACCAGCTCTGCTGTGCTCCTGCCAAAACACAGTATGAGCATGACTGTTGGGGTCGATGTAGCTTGAGAGTTATCATGACGAAGCCGCTTAAGCGAAACAGTTAGCATAGCTGCACAGGCCGCTGGAAAGGACAGCTAAGAATAAACATGGTGTGGGTTAGCAAAAACAAGATGTGTTCAAGGACGTGCAGGCGGTCTGTTGCTGTCAGCGTTAGTACATAGTTACCAAACATAAGGGAATGTGGGGTGCGTGAACAGCGCGTGATATATGTCTGTAGCCTATCCGAATAAGCGTGATCGCGTGTGCAGATATAAAAAATGTATATAACCACGCAAGCAGACCAATAAATCGAATCGACTGTGCATTGTATCAATGTGTGGGAGTTGTTCCTGTCCCTGTATGGATGCTGAAACTCGGCACATTACTGGCCCAAAACTGAAAGCAGGCAGTATGGAAATGAAGTCAGAGGCCCAAAGAGAAGGCTATGGCAGAGCTCAGCCTTCCTGTGGGCTGAGGATGACGGGAATGCAAATGAAATGCAGGCCGCAAATGGAGAAAACAGACAAATGTTAATATGTAAAAATATACTTTCTTAAACTTAGACTCTTTCCTCGCGATTGCATTCCTCTGAGGTCTCATATAGCTCAAATATTGGATTCCTTGAGTCTAGAAAGACTAGAGAGACTCCCCATGTTGAGAGCTGTGGGACACACGCAAGAATGACCAGCTGCCACTCCTCCCTGTGCACCAGCAGATCCAGTGGGTTGTGGAGGCCTTTGATGTTTCATGTTCAAACATGGGCTGGTGCCATTCAAAACCCAAAAACTCCCTTTGAGCCACCAAGAGCACAGCTAAATGCAGAGAGCAACTGTGCGCTTGTTTGTACTGGACCAAGAGCAAAAGGGTTTGGTATAAACCTCCCATGCCATTTATTCAAAGCACTACAGTTCCTCCATTTTATGCTGTTTGCTCAATATATGCAAATCTGTGCATCCACACGATTAGGAAAGAAGATTTTTACTGCGGTTGAACAACCAGTTTGGAGGCTTTTCACTTCTCCTGTAGCCAAGCATTTTCATAAAGCCATACCTACTGTCCTCGATTTTAAAAATCCTACACAGACATAAAAGCGTATATAAAAAATCTCCCATACAGACAGAACACAAGCCCCTCTTTGCACCCCCCACCCTGTGACACAGGAAGGCTCTAGTGCTGAAGTACCTAATACCATAAACACATGCACTTTTCATAGTGAATTTGAAGAATTTGGAAAGATACTCCAAATGTGACTCCCTTATACACAGTTTGTTTTGGCCATCGCTTTCCCCAAGACGTGTATCAGCTCTGACAGACCCTCCATAGCAGCTTCAAATCCACTGTTCTATGTAACATAATTAAACTTGCGAGTCTCATCAGGCAAACACAGCACAGCCCAGTAGACTGTGGCACTCTTGCTAGTGCTGCCCTGCTCCCCAAATCGTGACAAGAAACTTAAAGGGTTAAGGTAAATACATATCCAAAATAAAGCATCTCACTTCAAAGAAAATGCTTTCCCCTCTTCCCCACTAGCCCATCAATTTCCTAAAACAAGAAAGAGCTGTTTGAAAAGCAGGCTGTGCAGTGTTTGGATGCAGTTGCTATGTAGCTTACATAGGAGACACGCACTGTGCTCTTTCACCCAGCATCTCCTTCAGTGCCATCTTTAAATTTTTAATAAAAACCATGTTGAAGGTACGTGCTTCCCCTGTCTGAGTGTAAAAAGTGTTTATCACTTTGTAGTGGATGGAGATAGAATATGGATGCACATCTGCTACTTCTCCAAAAAATAGACTGGCATGAAGATGTTAAATATTATTCCTGCCTGCAGAGACCAGAGAAGGCACAAAAGCTCTCTTTTCTCTGTAGTGTTGGTCGCCCTGAAATGTGCCTCTGAGATCTCCTAAACACACAGAGATTGAACATGGTCCTGTACTTTATGTAATATTTGAACAGTTGAAAAATGGGGATAAAACATTGTCAAATCTGAATAATAGCATTTACATACACTTTACCAAAGTGTAATTGATTGCAGAAAGGGCAGGTTGATTAATAGGTTTCTCAATAATTTTAATCAGGTAAAATTACAGAGTCATGAACATGAATCAGCACAATATGCTAACAAGATTTTGTTCTTTCATTAGGAGGCAGATTGCATAATATCTATTATAAGACCATTGTAGAATTCTTTTTTCAAATAAATAAAAATTTTCATTTTTGGAAAGCTACAGGAGAGCTCTAGTTATAAGCTTAATTTATTCATCCAACTATGTAAAGTTCCTAACTGATAAAAATTTGGAACAACCAATCCAAGTTTCAGTGAACTCATTTTAGGAGCCACAAAAATGTGAAAGCAGCCTCTCATTGAGCCTATAGGTTTGCTGTGATCCCTGCAAAAGATGGGACTGTAATACAGGCTGGACTGCAAATAAAACTGATGATAACAGTCACCTAACTGCACAAACACCATTTTAGCTTAACTGAATTGAAAGTGAATACAGAAGAGGAAAATTTTCTAGCCTGCATCAGGAGCTACTGATACAAACCACTGTTTTAAACAGATGTCGTGTATGCACACATACAACTGCAGATACTGTTGTATCTCTACTTATGCACCAAAACATAAACTCACATATTCTCATTGTAGATCAAGTTCTGCGGTATTCAGAGTTTTCCATTCAAACAGGAAAGTTGGCTAAAAATTTGGTTTACTTGCTTTGCAGATCAGCTCTCTTTTTTTCCTTAGGAACTCACTTTAGTTAGGTTTCTGATTCAAGTTCATACTTATAGACTCTTGCAAAAACTCAGTTAACTCTCTGTGGTGATAAATTTCACCTGTTTTTTCCTGACTGTCTGTTTGCATCAACTAGTGGTGCCAGCAACACCCTCCCGATCTCAGCCTTCATACTCTTTGCCAACAAACCCTTCCCCTTCATTCCCTTCTATCCCCAGCCTTGTCTTGCTCCTTTTTTTTTGTAGTCTTCTCTGAGAATTTTAATAATTGTCCCACTTAAAAAGACTCCAATGATCCATCCTACCATTCTGTACCCTTATATCTCTTCTTGTTCCGTATTTTTGGACTGCAAGTTTGGTGGGACACTGAATATTTTTGTACAGGAACCATCATTCTATGGCTTGGTGCTACAAACACCACAAACGGTACGTTTTTGCTGGAGCTAAGACCAAAGTTGGGTGCTGTCTCCCTTAGATCTTGACTAACAAAACACTCAAACATGCACAAAGCCATTTAGAGTAGAGTAGCACTAAGAACATTTAAGTACCTTAGACCTGACTATCCATGGCTAATTACCAGGATGGAATTTAAAGTGTGCAGATGTAAATTGAGCATACAAAAACCCATCTGGAGATCGCTGTTCACTGGTTTGGATAAATGCAACATTCAAAATCAAATAAATCCCAAAGCACCATAAATCAAAAGTGGTATGCCTAATGTGACAGATAAAAGGACTGTAGTACTCTCCATTTTTGTAAGACATATCTAGAAGAATCAAATTTCTGGATGTTTAGAAACACATTTTTCAGACTTCACATTTTCTTCTTGGAAATCTTTTTCTCCTTTCCTCTACCTAAGATTATGTTGCTGTGGGGCAGGGTGGGAAGTACACCTTTCATGGAGTAGAGTTTTACTTGGGCTACTTTAAACACAGCAACTAATAACCACCAGCTGTAGTATAAACTCAAAGTATATAACAAGCGTTTGGTGATGAGAACTGAGTACTTACTTTAACTCAGTGGATATGGAAAGCAAAGATAATTTCTAAAATACAGTGGGAAGATAACAGAATTGTACATTTAGTGGTTTGAAGTGTGAATATTGAAAGTAGGTACTTTGTATCAGACAAATCCACCACTGTTACCAAAAAAATCAAATGAAGCCCTGGTTTGGAACAACAGCTGATTTTAAAGATAGAAGCATAGAGCATGGTTGGAGGGAGCTGAGGGGGACGGTAACATTGCAACAGGGGATAAGGCATGGTTTTCTTAATTCTCTACTACAGGCCTCAATTAAATCTGATATTAAACTTTATTCAAAAACTGAATCTGAAAAGATTTTTTTATTAGATCTTTTCATCACGAATTCAAAAGGCACTTTATGTATCTTTCATATATTTGAACTAAATTACATGTTCTGCACAGCACATTTACCACTAAAATAAGATTTTTAGGCCCAGTCCATCATCCTCAAGACAGAACGGTACATTTTCAGGAACTGTTGATGAAACTACTAAAAAACAAGCCACTATGGTTTAACACAAAAGTTATCTAGCAGAAAACCAAAGAAATTCCTTAATTGTGGCTGTTTGTTCAAAATTATTTTGTCTCCTGAAGCATATGTACGCTTTGATTATCCAATCACACACCATGATGCCCACTAGCAATCTGAATTCTGCCTTTTCTGTCTTTTGAGTTTGCATTGTCAACACTGACAACAATCTCTTAAGAAGTTTGTGATGTAAATATATAAAACATAGGAATAGCTTGCACAACACAAAATAATGCAAGTTAAGTACATAACCTAAACCATAGTATGCTTTCCGATTCTAAATGACAACACATTGGCTGTTTGTGTTTAAAATCACATGGGTGGAGAGCTGGACAGGGCTTATAAATCTGTCTTGTGCCTTTTCACCACCATCCATAGTCAAATAACTCCAACTGCAGTATTACTGAAGTTATGTTATGTACATATCTATGTGTAAATAACTGAATAAACACAGGAAAGGTTTTTGTTGATCCTCCATTCTTTCCATTAAAAAAATCCTTCAGTGCCATTAATCATTTAATCTGATCACCCAAAATTAGGTCTTAAGCCTTTTTTAAGCTTTGCTGCCAGAAAGATATCTAAATACATGGTTGGACACATAAATAGCATTCTGACAGCTCTAAAATCTCAACACATCTTCAGCTTCAAAGGACATCTGGAAAATTTAGGTTATCTTCTACTGAAATCTACCATCTAAAAATGCAAACTTTCATATAATTGATCAAAATCACTTAATATGAAATCTAACAAAACCAAACATATTCATAGCTTTTGCATTTATGCGTGCATCAGATGCTTGATCCTAAAAGTATTTAATTTGATTAACAGGAGTCGTCCCTTCACATCACCTAGTATCTTCCACAGATGAATCATGTTTCTCACCTTACCTAATTTTCACCTTTTTCAAGATCAGCCCCAACATGTCACATTTCATCCTCCCTTACTGTAACTCTGTTGAAAACCATGGAGACACATTTCATTTTCCCGCCATTTTCACATTTCCCACCATTTTCACAAGTATTTACACTGTCTCCGTATCCTGGGGTTCAAAAACACCTCACGGGATTTTCAGTCAGAAGAAATATTGTTGTAGGCTTCACTTCTTCACCTTTTTTCACTGCCTTCACACAGGAAAAAAAAAACATATTCTATGCTGAAATTAATCAAATTCAGTGATCTTTTGACAGTAGTGCTCTAGCTTCTTCTTTCCCTGCTTCACCAATCACAAATATATCATGACGGCTGCTAAGGCACAGGAGGATTGACATGGTAGTGTGTCAATATCTGTAACTGAAGTATTGTTGTTGCCTGGTAAATTGTAAGCAGAGTGGATTGTTGCAGCAATTCACCAGAAATTTGGAGCCATTAGGGCACATACCTTTCAAAGCCCATTGGCCTCGGCTGACTGTAACAGCAGTTTAACCTTAGCAAGGGTATAACACTGGGGCTGGGCTATCCACATCCATGTCCAGGTCCAGACCACGTTCATCGACAGTCGTGGAGCTTTTGGCTGTCTCTCAGCATGCAGCTGGGGAACCATCACTGAATTACTAATTACTAATTACTAATTACTAATTACTAATACAGTTCCCCAGGGAACCTGTGGCCCTAGAACAGGTCACATTTTTTAATCAGTGACGTGGAAAAAAATAAAGTCAGTACAGATAGCATTTCCAATGGTCACAAAGACTGATGGAAGGCCAAACAAGAGAACAGGTCCTTAACCCCATGTGATTTTAATGCCTGGAAGCTAGGCACAGACAGCGCATGTAATAAAGCTAAATGTAAAGTCACACAGTGTCCAAATGGCAATTGATGATTGATCTCCTCTGTGCCCATTAGCACCCCCATGTGATGACTTGCTATCATTTTTTGGGTTGCAAACAGCCAATATTGAGTCACGTGCATTCATATAGCTGTGGAAGATACAAATGACAACAGACGGGTCTTCTAAGTCCTATAGATTCAGTGAGTGAAAAGGCTTTGTGCAGAACTGGAATACAAGGCTACTCAGCTGGAAAGAGCTCAAGCAGTGATTTACTTGGGTGCAGTCATTAACAGGTCACACTAAGGTCATACTGGGAGACATCAGTGCCTGACCAATCAATTAGAATGTGAAATGATCAATTATTCAAAGCAAGATTGATGATTGTGTATAGTTTCCCTGTAGTTTTAGTTTCCTTCACCTGTTGATTTTGGGAGTGTACAAAATGAGAGTCCCTTGTCATGCAGTCAGGTCACACTGTTTGCAGACACAAAGTAGGAGAGAACAATCTGGCCTGAGAATAAGCAGCGAGTGTATGGCTGTTCTATTTCCAATACCTGTAACTGAATCATCTATCAGGGGTTTCACAAATGAGTTACTTGAATTTGCTTTCACCTGAGCATGGATGAAGCTAAGGGCATTTCCATGGTGTCCGGCTGAATACTCACTGAATACTCAGACATTCAATTTCTTGGACTATGAGCAAAGGCTTGGAGAACTGAGGTTGCTCAGCCTGGAGAAGAGGAGGCTCTGGGGAGACCTTATAGCAGTCTTCCAGTACCTGAAGGGGGTGTACAGGAAAGCTGGAAAGGGACTTTTTACAAGGACCACTAGTGACAGGACAAGGGACAATGGCTTGAGGGTAGATTTAGATTAGATATAAGGAAGAAATTCTTTACTGTGATGGTGGTGAGGCACTGGAACAGGTTGCCCAGAGAAGCTGTGGATGGCTCACATCTGGAAGTGTTCATGGCCAGGTTGGACAGGTGGAAAGACACCAGTCTTTACGGTCCCTTCCAACCCAAACCATTCTATGATGCTGTGACTCTGTGATACATAATTTGCAGTACCTAACACCATAATACATGGCTCCAGCATTTCCATCTACGTTTATGAGTTGATTCAAGAGTTAACAATTCAAGGAAATGCATTTTCAGATTTTACAAGGGATCTGTATAAGAAGAAGAATCTTCTGGTGATATTCACCAGTTAATTGACCCTTTGCTTGCAGTACAGTAATAGAGAATATTCCTGTTCCTCCTGGGAAACGTGTAATAGTACATCTAAACCCAAAGAACATAGATGTGCAATACCTAGAGAAATATGATTTGGGTACCAATAATTGAGCAAGAGTTCCAAAAGCCAAAGAGAAGCATTAAATATTGAAAACATGGCTTATTTTGATAGATTGTAATGTGTCAATCCATTTTAACTAAGTACAGAAAAGGCTCATGGGCAACTTGATTTTACTGTGTAATTAGTCACATGCACCACAGCTATAGGATAATAGAGAGCTTGTCAGTCCATCAGGCAAATATAAGATGAGATCAAATAGCTGGAAGCGGAGGTGAGGCAGCTCAAACTGGTAATAAAATGTTATTATTGTTTTAAATGAGGAATTATTAATTAAGGAATGATTCCAAAGGTTGTGTTGTGATATGACCTATCATTGATAACTTTTAATTAAAGCTTCAGTGTTTTTCTGGAAGAGACATTATAGTTAAACAAGAATTTGTTTATTTAGTCATACAGCCTATGCTGCAGAACTCAAGATAATAAGCACAGATTGATCCATTCTAGCTTGATAATTTAAGCCTCTATAACATAAACATTTCTGTAGTCTCAGTAAACAGGAAAAAAGTACATTTTTTTTTCTGTGTGGAAAATAAATGTTCCCAATCTTCTAACACATCACTAAAAAGTCACTGTATTTCTGCTGCTGAATCTTCGTGCTTGTTGGACAATATGATCTGCAGATGCTTTAAATTTAGAGGGGAGATCTGTTTGCTTGTTTTTTCCTGATTGAAAATGTTTCTGTTCCTGCAGAGTAACTCAGGCTTAGCTAACAGTACTGCCATTGCTCCTTATCAGAAAACACAAGTCCATTGTGGACAACCCTGCTCTGTATCAATTCCATCAGGCTTTGTTTCTCTGCTCCACTACCTTGATTTTAATGAAATCTGTCCTTGTGCTTCTGCTCACTTTGAATTAGCTATTCTTCACCCAGTCACATTGATTGACTTTTTTATCTCATGACTGCCCAAGTGTGGAACAAGCTTCTTTCACAACCATCTATACCACTTACAAATTGTTTTTTGTGTTATTTCCATTTATTCTTGTAAACACCAAAGCACAAGAGACCGAATGTTTCAAACTTTACCATCATTTTACTTAAGAGAGCTCTGCTGAATTCTATGGTTTTTCCCTCATAGTCGAGACCTTGCTTTTTCATTTTACTGCTTCAACTGCTTATACAAAGCAGAAACTTCTTTGGGCTAAGTTGATACAACATATTGGGGGATTCTCCTACTTTGTGTTTTTTTTCACTTTATGTTATTCTTGGGGGAAAAATACTCTGTAATCACTAAATCACATAAAGTGTACTATTCAATTTTGCTTACTTTAAGCAAATTCACAATAGTTTTTCTGGATTATTTAGAAATCTGTTAAAATATTATGGCCATATGCTGTACCTAAAAATTTCGCAACAAGTAACAGGGCTTTGATTTTTAGTAATTTTACAACTGGAGTTTTGTTATGATATTAAGTACTTCCTCCACATTTTATATTTCATATTATGAGTGGATTAACTATGGTCAATAAAGGTTAACCAACATTTAAGAATGAGGACCAGAAAACGTAAATTCATCTCTCACAATTAGAGTTAGTAGACTTTATTTTCTAGTTCTTGTGTCCTCAGTTACTTCCGTTACCGAAATCAGAAGTGTAGCATTTTTCTCACCCCTTCATCAGGATGTATTTTACATCCTATAACTCTCTGGAGGCACAGGACTGGAGGGAACCTCAAGATGTCATCAATTCTATTATTGCTTTGCTCCAGAAAGAACAATTATGCCAGTGTCATTTCTGATGGATATTTTACTAGTTGTTTCTTAAGGACTTTAAACGATGGAGTTTCCACCAATTCTCCAGGCATTTTATTTCAGTGCTTCACTCTCCTACCAAATAAGCTGCAGTGTATACCCATTATTTCTAGGTACAGAACATGAAGAATGGATTATTCCCTCTCTTTGCAATCACCTTTTATTTGAAGATTTGAAGACTGTTTTATTCCTGCTTTGTTCCTGCAGTCTTCTCCTTTCCAGGTTAAATAACCCAATTTCTTCAATCATTTTTCGTAGGTCACATTTTTCAACTCCTGAACATTCTCATTTTTCTCTACTGAGTTCTATCCAGCTGGTCCATGTATAATTGGAAAATTGCTCTGAGTGAAGCCTTTAAATGCTGAATCAATAGGAAGAATTCCTTCATTTCTTGCAGGCTACGCTTGGGGTTATAAATTCCATTTGATCCCAAAGAGCTCTGGTCTTTTTTTCATCAATATGACATTGTTGAATCATGTTGAGCTAGTCCACTCTATGGCCAGCTTTAACCCCTATGTCCTTTCCTGCAGAACTGCTCTTTAAATTACTTTTATCCATCGTGTCTACAAAATAGACATCTCCTGCCTAACATAAGTGTCCCCATTGAATATTATCTGATTATTTCCAGATCATATCTCCAATTTGTCAAGATCACTTCAAATAGCTATACCATTCTCAGTGTATTCATCCCCAGCTTGGCTCCATCTGCAGATCTAATAACCATACTCTGTTTCATCATCCCAGCTCATTAATAAAACTATTAAACAACATATGGATTAGAAACAGATGTTACTCTATGAATCCTTCTATTCTGACAGTGACCCATTGATAAATACTCTTTTAGTATTTTTTCCAAACCAGTTCTGGATCGAGATTCACACAAGTCACGATGTTTCTTTGGTTAGCATATGATGTTGTCATTGAAGAATCCCAAAAGTCTTTCTAAAATCAAGGTACAGTACGTGTGCATGCCCTTGGTCCACAAGGACTATTTTCCTGTCATTGAAGGAAATTCAGCTAATAGCTTACCAAAAATATCACACAAAATTTGCGCAAAACAAAATGCATGGCCTAACTGGGTGAAATCCTTGCAACAGATTGTGATTCTCAAATTGTGGTTCTGTTCCCACAGAGGAGTTTCCTACCCTCACAATTTGCTTTTATTTTCTTTAAACTGCACAGTGTCTCAGGAATATGAAGCACTTGGTGTGCCTCTATGTAGCAGAGATGTTTGAGGTGCAAAGGCTTTAACCTCTGTTAAATGAAAAGAATATTGCAAATTGGGAAAGGAAGGAAAAACAACAAACAATATATAGAAGAAAGTTGATTGTAAGTAACAAACTGATAAAGGAAGCTAAAAATGACAGAAGACTCTGTGGATGGCAGGGCTGAGTCCAATAAAAAGTTGTCTTTGAAGTCTATTTTGAACAAGTGAAATCCTAATAAAGGTATAGGCTCATTGCTTGACAGAGATGGTAGATTTATTCACACTAGTGTAGAAGTAGAAATGATTATGAAAAATTTCCATGCTGTATTTGAAATGAAGAGAGATCACAGCAGGATGATTCTTGCATGACAAAGTACTGTCCAGGCTATTTACGACAAAGGACATTAAACAGTTACTGCATTTAATAATTTTTAAAAGAACAGGCTGGGAAAACTTGCATCTAATTCCTAAAAGCACCATTTGAGGAACTCTCTGGCTCACTTATCTTAACACTTACTAAATCCTGGGCTACCTGGGAAATTCCAGAAGATTGAAAGAATGATAATGCTGTGCCAAGAGTCCGAGGAGGCAAGTGGGAAGAACGGGATAAGTTCAGGAGAGGAAGATCTACTAGAGAGGCAACGTATGGTTCTAATAGACAAAATTTTGTAGTGTAACAGCTTTGCAACAGATTTACCAAAATTACTTTAAAAATACAGAAAAATCTGAATTTTTGCCCAGTTAAAACAGATGGCAGGCACTGCAGTGTTTCCAGACACCAGCTTCAAGTTTTGAAGGAGGCTCAAAATAAGGTCAAACAGAAAAGTAATTGAGCTGTCTGACATATTCCCTAGTAAACGATTATTCATACCAAACAACGTCACAGCTGCATCAGTTATACGAGGTACAGACCAGGGTTAGTCAGGATGCGACTGGTAGCAGTTACAATAGCTTAACAAATTACAGAAAATGCATATCCTTCTGCTGATACATATTTGGCAACATCTTGCATTCTTATGTTTATGCTTTTGTGAACACTATCATTCAGCAGCTGCCTTCAGGACAATGTGCTCCACATAATCATTGATTTTGTGTTATTGTCAGATTTGTGCTCCTACCTGTACTGAGATAAGCAAATTTAAAATTTCTCTATAATCGTCAAAAAAGACTGATCATATCAGTGCCCAACTAGCTTACACGACAAGAGATGATGGGGGGCCAGAAAGAAGACTGTTGTTCTCTGAAAGTCCCATTGAAAATGGCTCAAATCAAGAACAGAGACGTCAAAATTGACCATTCCTGAAGCTTTGGTGATCAACTTTTATAGTTTAAGACACTCAGCTTGCTAACCTTTGAGTTCAGCTGGAAATAGGACAGGAATAGGTATTAGGACTTAAAGCAAAGCCCAACCCAAATTACTTTCAGAAACAAAACCAAACAACTCAGGAATCAAAAGCCAGCTATTGAGAATTCAGCCCAAAGGATTTAGATGAGAGCTTTGTTGATTTAGTGTGTGGCAGATACCTTTACTTGCCCTCAAGTTTGGGGTTTTTTGTTTGTTTGTTTTTGGTTTTTTAATCCGTACATTGCATCTCTTGAAACTAGCTCTTCCATCCCTCAAAGCCAATGTCACAAACACCTAGCTTCTTACATTTTCACGAAAATACATCCTTGGAGGACTGGGACAGAATACTGAGACTGCATTTCATCTTAGCCCAGAGGCATTTCTAGGGCATGATTCATCTAGTCCTAAGCTAGGCATCTAAACTAGGTCAAATGAATCAAGACTTAAACTCACTATTTATCTCTATTTTGTATAAACAGAGATAGGTGGCCCACCAGATGTCAGTGTCTTCATTGTGGATATCTAAAGGTAGTAGAGAAAACTCCAAAACTCGTGCTATCACAAAGTAGAAGTAGCCTATGTAATTCAGTTTCATCACCATTTCCCCATCTCTGACAACCTCACATGTACGAGCAATGCATTAGTTTTCTAGTTCTGTTTGCAAGGACTTTTCTCACAATATCAGGCTACTACTTTAAAGGTCTGAAGTGTGGGTCCGTATGCTAGTATCCACATATCTTTCCCACATGCCAAAGCTTTAAGCACTTGTTTATTAATCATAGCAAGAATCTCCAGACACCTGCATAAATAGGTCTATTAGTTGCAAAGATTGCAGTGTAAAGTCAAGGTGGATCAGCATTTACGCATTTGCGGCTTTCTGTACAAGATCAGCTCTAATTCCTCTGCACTGACATCTAAAACACTTTTGGCTCCATTCCATATCCTATTTTAAGTCTCATTGTCCTCACAGCCATAAATGAAGGACATTATACTTTGTTTCACTTGTAAATGTCAAGAGGTGTAGCATTATCACCTACGTTACCAGCAGCACTAATAACATTGCAGACTAGACTGCTCTATCTTCATCAATGGCTATGCATCAGTTGAGACACAGTGCTGATGATAACCTGAGTCAGCTATCAGTGAAAAGAGCTCTTTATTATGTAGGTCACTACCAGGGTTCATTTCAGCAAACACCAGCAAATCTCACTTTGCCAGAAAAATTTTTTTCTTCTTGGCAAAAAACTCACAAGCAGAGTCCAGAGAAGACACGTGAAAGTACTCAGATCTTCATGCCCTCAGTATGCATGCAAGAAGCTCTTGGTAGCTTGCTGAATATTTGTACAACCCCTCTCCTCCCACATTTTTGGTTTATTTTTACTTTTTTTTTTTTTCAGACAGTTTTCAAGCCATGCTTCCACTCTATCTATTGCGAGGCCGTAAGAAAGACAGCAGAGCAAAACCTGCCAGACACATCATTAAAGCAGCATAAACATGTTGATATCTAATGCCAGCAACAAAGGACACTGCATAAAAAGACCTAGGGCAGAACTCCAAGCATAGATGTACTGGAAAGAAATTCCTGCATATTAGCAGAGTAAAAAACTCTTTTATTCATCCTCATTTAACATCTCTCCTAGACGACCATACACAGGAAAATTGCACGCTGGGGGCAAGAGCGCTCCGAGTGACCAGCTAGGTTCACCAGCCCTTCAAGTACAGGTTTTCCCCATTGTTTGCACAGTATTAAATTAATCTGCAATTTTTACATGAATTTAGAAAAAATTTTAGATATTTTTAGACTAATCTGCAATTGGTTGGCTCTTTATTTCCTTCATTGACAGTTAGTGGGGTAGGAAGTTTATGAAAAAGAGCTTCAAAGTATTGCTCAACATTGAAATCTAATTAGCTCACTATACAACTCATACTCACAACTAGTATGTTTAAATAATGCATCCCACTCCTGTTTGTCTACCGTAGCTGCTGCCTTGGAATTTTTTCTTTCTATTCTTCATGTTCAAGGGAGGATGCATTTAGGGCACCTACATGTTTATATGTACTGAAATTATGCACTTTAGTATAAATTACTCTCTTTTAAGATTAGTTTTGTATATTAAGTGAATTGTCCACACTGGAATCACCTTGCTCTGCTTTTTCATAAGCAGGTAAATAAAAGAAATATCTTGCGCTACCGTGCACCATCTGGGTAAATGTCAGCTATATCCCTACCTAGAGGGCTTAGGGTTTATTTCTCAAGAGGGTGGGTGTTGGTTTTGCTTTTCTTGCCTACATATTGCACAGCTGAATAATTTAAAAAGGACTCTGTGCTGAAAGATAAAATGAAGATGGAGTGTATTGTTTCTGGCTACAATCCCCAGTGCTGTAGGTGGCATTTTCTGCTAATACAGCTTGCAGTAGTATTGCTAACAAAACCAGAGATTTGAATCATCATAATTAAGGCTGTGTCAAATGGGATTTTTCTTTGAAAAAAAACCCCATACATAACTAATACTAGGCACATGTGCCACTAGTATATATTTATTATATTACATTATGTCTATATATCAGTTATATCCCTAAAAGAATGATTTGGTTTTTCAGTGAGCTCACTAAAATTCCTGGGTCCTAAATATCAGACCAAAGTAGCAACTAGAGAAATGGTCTATGAGAAATGTTCTGTACAAACATTTATTGCCTTTGAAACACAGCATTTTTTCCCCATAAATAGTGAGCTGGCAAAAGATATCAAACCTCAAATTCTCTTCCCATCAGTACAAGTCAGAGTTATGGGTAGTAGGGCTGACAGTGATGAGATTTCATTGCAGTAGATGCTGTGTAAGCATATAATATGGGGCTTTGTTGAAATCAAAGCATTCGCAGCATAAATAAGAGAAACAGAAGTTTGGAAAGGTCAAAGTAAAGAAGCAATTTGCCCAAGGCCATACATCAATTAGGTGTTAAAGCTCCAAACTGACTCAAGTTCCCTGGCCTAGTTAAATAATCTGCCTTCTGTTTGTGTGAGAGTGTAGAGGAAGGTGTCTCTTTTGAAGAACTGCCATGATTCTGCACCAGGTGCTAATCCCTGAGTTTGTCTAATGGGGTTTTGCTCTTGCCTGCACTCTCAAATTTGTGTGCAGCTCAACTCTGATTTTTTTCTGTGCAAAATTCAGTCTCTGGCAAGAAAATCTGCACATGTGCAGCTGCACACTATTGTTCTTCAGCCTATGTCTTCCTGAACTGTATGTAGTGCTTTATTAACAGTGACAGTAATTAGTAATTGAATATTCAGATAAATTCTGCATCAGGTCAAAACGGTGTATCTACAATCGATCTCCAATTGATTTGCCTCTACAGCCAAAGTGTTTGCATTTCTCCTCAAACACTGAGATGAGAACATACTGAGCAGCACGGTAAAGCATCCCTGAAGAGCCAGTAGTTAGAGAAGGATCAAGGTGAGGGTCAATACAATACCTGCTAAAGCAGCAGTGAAGTCATCATTTTGAATTTATTCGCAGCTGAGAGACAACCTCATTTGCTCCTGTATATTCAGGGAGGAGAGAAAAAGGGAAGAAAGTAGTCACAGGTGGAAATGATAAAAAAGGCAGGAAAAAAAGACTTATGGGAAGAGGGAAGATGCAGAAGGAAATGTGAAAGAAAACTGAGAAAGAAATCCCTCTGAAAGCAATATATTCTGAAGCAACATCAAAAGCCAGCAACTCAGTTGCTCTTTGCTATCTCACAGTTCTTTTCCTGCTGTCATCTCCCAAATGCGTGGCTCATGCTAGGGCTGGAAAAGGCCTCAGGAAACCATTCAAATTGCCCCTACCTGAACAAAGATCAGCTACATCTGTGTCTGTGTCATTTCATGCAGATGTTTGTCTAACCTGACCTTAAAGATGCCCCCAGATAAAGACTGCACATCATCCCCAGGCATCCTGCTCCTAATCATTAAAAAATAGCTTCTACTCTCTAACTCTGTCTTTGTAAACCTTTTCCTTGCAAAACTGCTACACCTTTGGACGTTTCTCACTGCAAGTGCAGGATCTAGTCAAATGAAACCGCGTACCACAGCTTGCTTTTCTTAATTACTTGTCACAAATTTTAAATTTAAATTTATTAATAGTCAAATAAACTTAAGGCAATCTACATAGCAACTTTTGACATAAGTAAAGACTAAAACCAATTAATTTAAGCTATTTCCTCTTAAGTAACATTTTCTAGACCATCAAGCATCTGAATCCTCTTGAATCCCCTCTACTCTCACTCCAAATGTTTTACTGGACTGAGGCAATGCTCCAGTGGAACACAGCAGTGCGTTTGTGGCATTGATGGCCCCAAGGAAAGAAGGAATATAACTTTGCACATCCCCCACAGGCTGAAGTTTTCATTATTCACTGCAAGTATCTGTTCTCAGGTTTGTTCACCAGAGAGGGAAAGGTAAGGCACAATGCTTTCGACTTGCACTCAGTTTGTGAGCTGTAAAACCTACAAATAAGGATCTGCTACTTAAATAGTTGTTCCTGGTTTTTATTTGTGCAGCAGATTATTCTTGCCTAAATGCAGTTCCTTATATCTACCCTGCGGTGAATAACATTGTATTTATTTCAGAGCATACCTTCAATTTGTCAAGATCACTTTAAATTCTAATCCTGTCCTCCAACAAACTCTCAGTCCCTTGTAGATTATTGTCATTAGCAAATCTGATAAGCATGCTCTCATTCCTTTAATTTTTTGAGATCCCCTGAGATTACAGCCCTTTTGTGACCTTGCTAAATTGTAGGGATAAGATACATGCTTTTCTGCAATACTTTAAAACAGCAACAAACAATCAAATGGACTTTGAGGACATTTGTCCTCAAGAGTTCAGTACAGGTCTCCAGGAAGATGGGGGGGTGACTATACTGCCTTTGAAGGAAATCCCAAGGCCAGGAGCAAAGTGTTTTGCCCTGCTCCTTTACTGAGCCTCCCTCACAGCTCCAAGCATGCCCAGGCTGCTGTCTTCTCACACCAGTGAGGTCCCATTGGCAAGGCACATCCAGGAACCTCACCCGCAGTTTCCCTTCAGGCAATATGCCAGCTGCCTTCGAAGCCCCTTTGCAATTGCTTTCTCAAAATGAGGAAGGTGCAGCCACTCCACTCAGCAGTCAGCTAAATCTCTAACAGAGGAAAACAATTTTAGGAGTTTTGCCCTGCACTACAAAAAGGCCTGTGGTTGCTTGCTGGCTGCAGAGGTGGCCAAGGATGCCACCTGTGACCCGTTCTGGAGTCACTGCTTGCACCGGGGCTGGGAGAGAGTCGGCTGCCTGCCGGGAGCACACAGAGCCTGCGGTCCCGGGAAGGACTCCTGCCCTAATTAAAGTTTATTCTGACTGTGACTGCAATGGGAAGCTACAGGTCTCGTCTGCCCCCAGCCCTGACAGAAAGCAGTAACTGGAACAAGCTCTGCCAGTGGTGCCTTCCCCCCTGCCATCAAAGCAATACAGAATCAGGGAGTTTCAACAATGTAATGTCTTAAGATAGTCACTCTGCAGAGAAATGCCGGCTCTTCAGGCACTCAGAGGATAGTTAACATAATTGCCTGGTGCTACAGGCAAGCTCAATATTGCTAAATCCCATTCCCTCTCCTTCTGGACCTGGAAATGCTCAGCTTTTCAAAAAACCAAATCTCCAGTCATTTTGCTTCAACAAATATGTTTCCTAACTTTAGAGAAATGTGATCTCAGATGGAATTTAACTCATCAAAAGGTGTCTATTGTATTTTGGAATTTATGTCTTCAGTTGCTGCTTATTTGGAGAAAAGGACCAGAAAAGTTTATTTCCGAATAGCAAACTTACAGCTATTCCTAACATCTCCAGCTGCTTCATCTACTTGAGTTTAAATAGCAGTTTAAGAGAAGAGAAAATAATACAGGAAAATCAGGCCACAAAATAGAAAATAAAGTCTTTATCTGAGAGGTTTGTATAACCCTCAACAACACTGTGGGAAACATGCAAATGCTATAAGATCCTGGTAACACTTAGAAGAAAAACCACCTCACAAAACAAGTGGATGAAGTATAGGTTTGCTTGACACATTCAAATAACCACCCCGGAATGACAGCTGCTATATGCTAAATGTGCTGCAAATAGACTTGTTCAAAATTGCTGAGGAGGATAAGCTAATCAGACAATTAGGACCCCATTCCCTTCTTTCATTTTCCAGTTAATCACCTCAGCAATGTAAAGGGCCAGAATAACTCCCTCGTACATACACTAAGGGGAGGAACAGGAGGCTTTTGTTAGGCCTCTGATATAGGAAATTAGCAGATGAATTTTTGATAGAAGGAGATGGATTTGCTTTGCTAGAAATAGAGGGAAGTCATACTAGCATTAATAGATCTGGTCATGGAAAGCCCCATCATAACTGGTGATCATCATTTATCATCATCACAATTTCATCAAGAGATCCTAATCTCTTCTTCCCTCAGTTATTCACAGAAAAAGAGATATGTTGAAGTGTGGAATTCGGAAGACCCACTTTATGCCTGGTAGAAGACATAAGATCCTTGTGGCAGTTTTGGACAACTAATTTTACTTTTCCTCAGGCTTAGCATAAAGAAAAAAAAAAGACCATTTTGCCAATATGCCAGCAGTGTAAAGGCACAGTCTTTGAAAGAAACTGAAAAGGGGCTCTTATAGGTGCAGAAACTCTGAGGGAAAACTAATTTACTTATTCTCTGTGTTTGTCTTATCCTTCCCTTCACCTGCTAGTCCCAAATTACAAAATCTTTTCTGACACTGGATATATTTCTTATCATATATCTATTACATGAGATTAACTGCTCTCTCCTCAATGTCGTTCAGATATATCCAGCTAGCAACAGATGTAGAGAAGGTGTAGATGTGTGCTATCCAGGTCCGAAGCCTGGCACACTTCTGTATCACCAGCACCAGAGGTAAATCAGATTAGCACACCAGACATGACACCCACTCATGCCATTTTCTCTTTCTTCTATCCCTCTGCCTGGGGCTGTAACACGAAGCTGCAGTTCCTCCCTGATAGAGAAAGTCACAGACTCTCAGAACAGCTGAGGGTGGAGGAGACGACTCTGTGGGTCATCTTGTCCAAAGTCCTAGATTAGAACCCCACATTTCTTGCTGCTTTAAGCCAACGAAACTGGAGAGAGAAAAAAGAAACAAAACAAAACAAAATAAAAACCCATACATTCTTGGGGTAACAGATACAGTTTTTACAGATTACTTAAAATGATGAAAAAGGAGAAACATTTATTCATCCCTTCTGTATGGTGTAACTTAAAATTGTCTTTGCTCTGTGTCCTCTGTACAGCACAGACAGCTGGACATCAGTCAGCTGGGAGAGAGAAAGAGAGTCCACATCAGCTCCACAGATTGTTGTTGTCACCTTGCAGCTACCTGTGAAATCCTCCCTTTTTGCCTTCAGTCACAGCAGCACACTGAATGCAAGAGGACTGAGTAAGAAGAGTGCAAAGTTCGTAGATATAGATGTTTCTATTGCCAACAAAAGCTGAACCATTGGTAAGCGAGTTAATGAGTACATTATGAAGTCTGGGGTGCCTAACTGCCTGCTAGATGAAATAGTGAGCTCTTGTAGGACATTATCATGTATTGTGCATGTCTGGGAAAAAAAGAGCAGAACAGTGTGTAGGAGTTAGCAGGGCTCATTGAAAGACCTTTAAACTTGGTTTGAAGGGGGAGAGGGTTAAAACCAGGCTCACTAGAGATAAGCCTGGGGGTGGCAGACCAATGTTTGAGGGACGGTGTATTTGAGAGGCCCTTCGGTCTGCCATCTCCATGGAGGTAGGGGATGGACATCCATGCAATGGCAAAGATGCAAGTGTTATTTATGTGTTAGAAACCATGGAAAAGCCTCAGAATGGTCATGTAGGAATTAGGGCTTCTCCTCCCAAAAAAGTGTCAGGATCAATAGCCCAAGTGAAGTGCATCTACACCAACGCACGCAGCATGGGCAACAAACAGGAGGAGTTGGAAGCCCTTGTGCAGCTGGAAAACTATAATATAGCTGCAATCACGGAAACATGGTGGGGTGACTCACTCAACTGGAGGGTGCAATGAATGGCTATAAACTCTTCAGAAGGGATACACAAGGAAGAAGAGGCAGTGGGTCAGCCCTGTGTGTTAGGGAGTGTTTCAAATGCCTAGAGCTTGATGATGGTGACAATAGTGTTGAGTGTTCATGGGTAAGAATCAGGAGGAAGGCCAGCAAGGCAGATATCATGGTGGGAGTCTGTTATAGACCACCCAACCAGGATGACAAGGCAGATGAAATATTCTATAAGCAGCAGGGAGAAGTCTCATGATCTCTAGCCCTTGTTCTCCTGGGGGACTTCAAATCACCAAGCGTCTGCTGGAAATACAATACAGTGGAGAGGAAACAGTCTAGGAGGTTTCTGGAGTGTGTGGAAGACAACTTCCTGACACAGTTGGTAAGTGATCCAACAAGGAAAGGCACCCTGCTGGACATGTTGTTTGCCGTCGGGGAAGGACTTGTGGGTGATGTGATGGTTGGAGGCTGTCTGGGGCACAGCGAGCACGAAATCATAGAGTTTTTGATTCCTGGAGAAGTAAGGAGGGGGGTTAGCAGAACTGCTGCCTTGGACTTCCAGAGGGCAGATTTTTGCCTGTTTAGGGGCCTGGTTGCAGAGTCCCTTGGGGCATAGTCCTGAGGGACAAAGGAGTTCAGGGAGGCTGGACATTCTTCAAGAAAGAAATCTTAAAGGCACAGGAGCAGGCTGTTCCCATGTGCTGAAAGATGAGCCGGTGGGGAAGAAGACTGGCCTGGCTGAACAGAGAGCTTTGGCTTGATCTCAGGAAAAAAAGAGGGGGTATGACCTTTAGAAAAAGGGGCAGGCAACTCAGGACAACTACAAAGATGACATGAGGTTATGCAGTGAGAAAAATAGAAGGGCCAAAGCCCAACTAGAACTTAATCTGGTTACTGCCATTGTCCTGGGCTCAACTGGGACAGGGTTAATTTTCACCAGAAGCCAGGAGGGGACACAGCCAGGCCAGCTGACCCAAACTGGCCCAACAAACCGGGTATTCAATACCCTGAGCCATCATGCTTGGTGCTGAGTGGGGGGAGCTAGCCAGGGGCAGGCGAGTCGTGGCTCGGGAGCACACTGGGCATCGGGCGGTGAGAGAGTTGCTCTGTGCTTTCTATTCTTTTTGTATATTCTTCTTTTCAGTATTGTTGTTGTTACTGTTCGCTTCCTTCGCTGTTCTGTTAAACTGTCCTTATCCCAACCCATGATTTTTGCCTTTTTCCTCCCATTTTCCTGCCCACCCCAGTGGGGGGACACACACACACACACAGTAGAGCAGCCGTGTGGTCCTTTATTGCCTAAAATAAAGGATGGGGCTAAACCACGACAGCCATAAAAGGTAATTAAAAATGCTTTTATAAATACATTAGCAACAAAAGAAGGGCTAAGGAGTATCTCCATTCTAAATTGGATGCTGGGGGAAACACAGTGACAAAGGATGAGGAAATGGCTGAGGTTCTTAATGCCTTCTTTGCCTCAGTCTTTAATAGTCAGATCAGTTGTTCTCAGGGTACCCAACCCCCTGAGAAGAAAGATGGGGACAGGGAGCAGAATGAAGCCGCAAGGAGAAATGGTTAGCCACCTGCTACACCACAAGTCTATGGGGCTGGATGGGATCCACCCAGGGGCACTGAAGGGAAGTGCTCACCAAGCTACTTTCCATCATTTATCAGCAGTCCTGGTTAACTGGGGAGGTCCCAGTTGACTGCAGGTTAGCAAATGTGGTGCTCATCTACAAGAAGGACCGGAAGAAGGATCCGGGGAGCTGCAGGCCTGTCAGTCCGACCTCGGTGCCAGGGAAGTTTATGGAACAGATCATCCTGAGTGCCATCACACAGCACATACAGGGCAGCTAGCATGGGCTTATGAAAGGCAAGTCCTGCTTGGCTGACCTGATCTCCTTCTGTAACACAGCGACCCGCTTAGTGGAGGAGGGAAAGGCTGTGGATGTTGTTTACCTGGAATTTAGTAAAGCCCTCGACACCATTTCCCACAACATTCTCCTGGAGAAACTGGCTGCTCGTGGCTTGGATGGGCGTACTCTTCGCTGAATAAAAAACTGACTGGATGGCCAGGCCCAAAGAGTTGTGGTGAATGGAGTAAAATCCAGATGGCAGCTGGACACAAGTGCTGTTCCCCAGGGCTCAGTATTGGGGCCAGTTCTGCTTAATATCTTTATCAATTATCTTGAGGGGATGAAGTGCACACTGAGTAAGTCTGCAAATGACACCAAATGGTGCGGGAGTGTTGATCTGCTTGAGGGTAGGAAGGCTCTGCAGAGGGATCTGGGCAGACTGGATCGATGGGCCGAGGCCAACTGAATGAGATTCCACAAGGCTGAGCGCTGGGTTCTGCACTTGGGTCACAACAACCCCATGCAACACTACTGGCTTAGGGACGAGTGGCTGGAAAGCTGCCTGGTAGAAAAGGACTTGGACATGTTGCTCAACAGCCAGCTGAACATGAGCCAGCAGTGTGCCCAGGTGGCCAAGAAGGCCAACAGCGTCCTGACTTGTATCAGGAATAGTGTGGCCAGTAGGAGTAGGCAAGTGATCGTCCCCCTGTACTCGGCACTGGTGAGGCCACACCGCAAATACTGCATTCAGTTTTGGGCCCCTCACTACAACAAAGACACTGAGGTGCTGGAGTGCATCCAAAGAAGCTGGTGAAAGGTCTAGAGAACAAGTCTTACAAGGAGAGGCTGAGGGAACTGGGGTTGTTTATGCTGGAGAAGAGGAGGCTGAGGGGAGACCTAATTGCTCTCTACAACTACCTGAAAGGAGGTTGTAGCGTGGCGGGTTTTGCTGTCTTCTCCCAAGTAACAAGTGATAGGATGAGAAGAAACAGCCTCAAGTTGTGTCACGGGAGGTTTAGGAAGGATATTAGGAAAAAATTTCTTCACCGAAAGGATTATCATAGACTGGAATAGGCTGCCAAGGGAAGTGGTTGAGTCACCATCCCTGGAGGTGTTTAAAAGATATGCAGACGTGGTGCTTATGGCCATGGTTTAGTGGTGGGCTTGCCAGTATTAGGTTTACGGTTGGACTTCATGATCTTAAAGGTCTTTTGCAACCTAAATGATTCTATGACTCTCAAACTGTTACTGAAATGAAGTAATTTTTTCCCCCAGGAGCCAAATTTTTGCCTTATTAGATGGAGGGCAAAAGGTTCTGTCTTGTTTTCCTCCTGGAAATGTTCAAGGTCAGGTTGAACATTGCTCTGAGCAACGTGATCTAGTTGAAGATGTCCCTGCTCATCATAACGGGTTGGGACTAGATGACCTTTAAAGCTCCCTTCCAACCCAGACCACTCTGTGATTCTATGATTCTATGAAGAGACCAGCATGCCCCCAAGCTCTTTTCTCACTGTTCATCTTAATACTGCCAGGCTGCAGAAAGCTTAGTTGCATTAGGAATTTTGACCTCCAAATCTTTTATATTGATTTTATACTAGATAGTTAGATAATATGCTTTACATGCTCTGGCTCATGTGTTTTTTACCATTTTAAGAGTTTATTTTGAGTTTGTGGGTCTCTTCAGTATTCTTTCCATTCATATCTTCTCTTGGATTTGCAATTGCTGCCATTTATTGCCAGTATTTTCAACAAAATTACTTCCATGCTTTACAGGAGTATGTACTGAGAGGTTTTCTATTAGTAGGAACAAAAAATCCACATCCCTTATTATGAACAGTAGTGCATAATTTGGAGATCATTGCATGACTGTCTTAGCAGTATGATGTGCAGTTGCTTAAATCTTGTCTGACTAGCAGAACAAAAGATTAAATATCCTTCAAAGTTGAAACAGGAACATAGTTTGTATGCATAGTGTCACCACCTCTTTTTATTCTACAGAAAAAAGTTATGTAAACATTACTTGGATGCAATAACATTTAGTGCCCCTGTGTTTGTTCTAATGAATTCATTATTTCCTTTGCAGTCAGTTTTAGCAGTGATCTTATATTAGAACACATAGTCTGTGTTTTCATTTAATTTTCTGCAGGCCTTTTTTGTTTGGCTCATTTATCTTTCCTTATCCCTTGAAACCATCTACAGTAATTCAGTTCACTACAGCTAGACCTTCTGACAGAGCCAGAAATAATCAGTTGCAGGCACTGCTGATTCCAAAGTCAGCTAAGTATCTCATGATTCTGATCACTTTATGCTTTTTAGGTTAACAGAGACTTTTGGACAGCATTTCTTTCTCCTTTGTCCTGTCAAAGAGTTCCTCCTTCCTCTTTTCTTTCTACTGAAACACAGTTTGAGTAGTGGTACAGAACCAAATCACACACAGACTTAATGAAATATAACTGTCTGCCGGTTTGTTGTTCCTGGTACTAGTTAATCTCTCTCAAAATATTTTCTTCCAAAATACAATAGTGTCGTAAAATATTTCAATATGGAAAAACTTGTTATTTGAAACATTTTAAAATGTAAGATAAACCTGTGTAAATGTAGTATCTATTTTCCTTAAGTTTGGTTAAGCAAACAAATGGTTCTTAAAAGCTATACTCTGCTTTATAGTAAGTTAGGATACTTAAAGTACATGATTCGAGTCATTTGGTTTTTCCCACCAAAGCCAGCATTCATGAAAATCTCACAAGTGACAGATATGCAACCTGGGTGGTCACAGCCCAAGCTCCCTGTGCTGTCCACTGGTGTGGTACAGGTCTGTTCTGGAGTCCTATTTTAGACAGAGAAACTGTTTGCCTAGTCCGAGCAAAAGACACCATCCTTAGAGGTTTTTGTTATCTAAATACAAGGATGGTGCTTTGCTTGTAACACCTGGCTGGTATTTCTGTGGTACAGGGAACCTAAGTCATAAGCTGACATTCATTTTTGCTGTGAACTGGAATGAAGACAAAAATCATTGAGGTGTATTACAAAATTAAAGTAACAAAAACATAGCTTCAGACAGAAACATTCAATGCAATCAAAATGCTTCTTTCTGATTTTGACCTTTCAAAATTTTTTGGAATAAATATTATTCAATTTAATTTTGGCCTGATAATTGCCACCAATTTCCAAGCAACAAATGAAATATATCCACAAAACTTTTTATTTTCGGTCTGACACTCGGTAACATCACTCCTTACTCTGCATTTCTCAAATACTTTTTGTCTATTTCAACAAACTATTTGCCTTCATCTTCAAGGCCCCTCATGGACAATCACAACCCTATTGTCATTCAGTGTTGTGACATTATCTTCCATCACCAAATAGCCTGCATTTTCTTCCCACTCTTTATATGTTTTCTTCCTTCTCTTTTTATGGTCCTTGTACTTGATAGGATTGCACTGGACACATTTTCTGAAGTACTAAATCATTCATATTCACATTCCTTCTTCAAACTTGCTGGGAAACGTTCAAAGAATGAAATAATTATTTGGCTTTTGCTGTGTTGAGATCATTGGCTATCAATGTGACTAAAATTGTTTCATTACTTTTTTTTTTTACCTCCTCCTCTGACTGTATTCATACACAGTTTTGACGTATATTTATTCGTAGGCCACCTGGAATAGTTCCTGTCTCTTTTCTTCTGTCTGGACAATACCTAACAAAATGCAGTCCAAATCCATGTAGTGGTCCCCACACACAATTTGTAGAGTAAAGGTAGAACGAAAGAAAGCTCTAACTATAATCCAGCAGCATTATACTTTCTGCATGGAATATTTTGAAGCATCAGATACACTGCTTAATGGATCCAGTATGTCCATAAATTTTTGGTGGATTTCTTTAGGATTTGCCCTGATGCACTAGAAAGAAAATTGCATGTATCAGCTACAACTAATTCCAAATAATATAGTTTTTAATTCTGTATTTTTGAGTGTTGGACAGTCTAAACTCCTTGTGGTATTAAGGTTAAAATTTTATAATAAAAATATTTGAAAGGGTTACCTGCTGACCTATGAGACTGTGCAGCCAGGGAAACAAATTATATTCTAGTCCACATGCCTCTGTAAAATAGACATCATTTAGCGAAGCCCTTAAAAAGATATTTCTTAATTGGAAAAACATCCTTTTCAGTCACAAGTGGCCGGGCTGAAGTGTGTCCTCAGAATATCAGTGTGAGCTGAAGCTATTAAAATATCATGGTTAACCCTTTTAAAAAGCCTAATTTAATTAGAAAATTAAATAATTAGAGTATTCTTACCAGTAAGAAACACCTGCCTCAAATTAACTTCCTGTAAACTCTCAATTTCAATGAATAACACTGTGCTGGAAAAGATTCAGCATAGGAACAATGAGATTGAGTTTGCAAATACTGTGATTAACTTACACTTTTTGCTATTGGAGGTAATTTCTGGAGCATACTGGAGAGTAGGGACAATTGCTTTTCTGATCACACCTAGCAAAATGTTTTTGCACATGTCAGCAACTCTTAAGAATAATATAAAAAAATCATCAGACCAATCAATATTCTTATATGCAGTGCAGTTTCCTTGCTTTTCCTGAAATCAGTGAGAGCAGAGACCCCATGAACTGACGGAAAAAGGCATCATGGCACCCTACAGGCTATCTCTTCATTTAAACCTGCGTGAGTTAGAACCTCACCCTAGCTAGCGTTTTGCAGGTACATTTTCATTCATATAGTATTACATGGTGATGAAAATATTACATCCCATGTCAGGGCTGGAAAGATGCTTCCTTGTAGTGCCAGGGCTTCTGGAATAAGGGCAGTCATATTAAATGGAACTACACTATTCAAGGCAAATTGTGGGTCTAGGATACGACTATGCCAGCATCCTAATCTGAGCAGTATTTGGAAATCAGCTGATGTACCATCCTGGAAAGATTGTTCACCAGCTTCCATACTTAGAAATATATGTCAAAAAAAAATTCCACTGGATGTGGGACTGGACAATTGCTGTTTAGGAAAAACAACACAGGAGCATTGCCACAGAACACTTTGGACCGATGATTTTAGAAAAACACTTCTAAGACACAGAAGGGCAGTTCTTTTTCTAATTGCCACCAGGGCCAGTGAGATCACCACAGCCAGTCTGCATGGGATGGTACCAGGCTATAGCAGTAGTTACTTGACTTGAAAAGTGTCCTTTGTCCACGTTGAGGTTGGTTTTAATTGCAGTGATTCTTGGTTGTGTAGTTATCCTGACCGGGTGTCACTTGTCTAATCATGGTGGGCAGCCAGAAGTGCCCCGTTCAGTAATGACCATTTTGGCTCCCTGTATTCCCTGACAAAGGACTTGGCCTTTATTGTCTCCGTCATATTCAGCCTTGGTGGGAGAAGAGACATGGGAAAATATATCACACTCAATCCTTTTCCCCCAGGAGCTAAACTTCTAACTTCAGATATTTCATGGGATTTCACCAGGAGGGCAGTCACTGGAAGAACCAGCAAATTTGCATCCCAGAGATCTGGATCCATAAAACCCAGTGAAAACAGCCACACCAGCTCTGCTGTGTGAGATGGTGTTGCGCACTGCAACAAGGAGGGAAAGAGGGGCATGGGCTGGGTTGTCCTAATCTTAGTATGGCAGAGCTAAGAGTTTCTCTCTCCCTGAGTGCCACTGACCTACCTTCACACAACACAGCTGGTATAGGAATTTCTGCACTGAATTTCTCTGTACTGTGAAATCCCATGGACATTTCCTGCTTTTGTCATTGAGCTCCTTCCAGGGTTACTCTCAGCTTGCTGTCCTTTCACACTTCAGCAGGCTCCATACAACTACAGAATGTTCAGACCAGATGGGTTAAAAAGTAAAATGCAATCAGATCTCTATACGTCTACACAGAGACACACATTGTGCATTTTGCCTTCGGGTACAGCAAGCTGAAAAAAAAAGAAGACTGATAGAAAAGATACGCCAACTTACAGTTTGGCGAGTGCACTCAACCTTCCCTAAATTTGAGATTCCAAGAGATAAATGGCTCAAATCAGGCTATAGAGACGTGTCAGAAATCATGGCTCTTTTAAGGCATGATTGGATACTCGCTTCTATAACAATTGCTGCAGAATTGAACTAATTTTGAAGCTCTCTTTATGCTGATTGGTAAGAATTATATGGAAAAAATTGGAGCAAAGATGGGCTTTTAATTCTAGCCTGAACTTGGATAGCAAAGAAATGTAGTGAGGACTACCACAGTGGCTGATGTTTCCTTCCCTTCCTATGCCACTTGGGAAGACCCTGACTGGTGGCACTGCATATCTCCCCGCTTCACGCCCTGCCTTTTTGAACATGTCAGTTCTGCAGCTTGGTGGCCACTTAAAACCTGTCCAAGTGTACAGGCACTGCCCTTGCCTCCTTTCTACTCTGCCAGCCGCCGAGCATGGGGAGCAGTGTCGGCAGGGGCCCCTGCAGCCAGCCACCCTGCAGGAACAGCACTTTACCCATCTGATCATGCTGGGGAGGGCCAAGGATTAACTAGTGAATCCAACTGGCTTTTGACTGTGGTGTCGGGTGTGTGAAGCAGCCTCCAACAACTAGGAGCTGCTCTGTGTTGTTCACCACTCATAGTTGCTCCAGATTCTTGCTCCTTCCTCTTAAATACTTCCAAGTCCTCCAGATCAGATTCATTCCCACTGTGTCTCTTTTTCTGTCCTGAATTCCATGTTGTAATGGTATTTCCTAATACCCCAACTTTTAAAGCAGACTGTGATCACAGTCCCATCTATCCTTAGTGTTTCATAGTTTTAATACTGTTGCCTTGACAGCAGTTGCTGCATCTAACCATAGCCCAGACTGGATCTAATCGGTGAGTTGTATAAAATGGTTGTGTAAGACACAAGTAGATTAGACGACTCCAAAATAACTGACCACCCCACCCTACAAGGAAAACAGAACATAAAGCATTTTCTGCAGGACACCTGTGCTACGGGTGACTCAAGGGGAACAGTAGGCTTCAAAAGGAGCAGGGAACTGCATCCTTGAAAAGAGGGAAACGAATGCGTGGAGATGCAACACACCTTTAACAGCAGAATAACCCCAGGAGCTCATCTCTCAGCCAGAAACTGTTGAGTATTACCTGACTGCTGCTGGACACTGCATGTTCACAGGTAGGGGCTGCAGCTAGAGAAGGGAAGCTATTATATCGGTGACCATTGCTGCGGCTTTGTGAAGATTTTGAGAAAAATTGCTTCTGTCTTCCCATAGCTCAGTTGTCATTGCTGGTTATCACACTCCCGCGAACATACCCTGTCCTGCCAGTCCCTGCTGGTTGTGTGCTGGGATATGTGGTCAGACTGCTAAATAGTTGTTTCAGACAAGGGCAAAGAGATACAAATGTCATTATTAACCATAAACTGGCATAACAAAATGATGTGAAATACACATCAATTCAAGATAGCTGAAGTGTTACTCTTCGAGCAGATGAATGAATTGATGCTTCTTCACTGTGCAAACACAGCCTGAGAGGAGGAAAAGCTTCTCAGGAGCATCAGTTGAAAAAGGTCCTCTAAGCAGCGATGTTTTGAACAAGGCTGCACCACAGTAACTACCACATAGTGTAGTCATAGTTAAACCAGATTTATAGCAGATAATTCAGGTTCTCGTAGCAAAGAGCTCACCAAAGATTATAAAACCCACCTATGAAACCAGAGAAGTAGTTGTATGATTAGCAATATCGCTAGGACTTTGCAAGCTCATTAATTTAAAGCTGCCTTGGGTATGTCTGTGCTGTAACACAGTCACAGAAGCAATTACAGATCTTGCATCAGCTGTGTGCAGCCGGCCTGGTCTTGTGAGGTGTGGATATGCAGCAGTCAAATCCTACATCTCTGCCTTGCTAGATTGCAAATAGATTAGGATTATAGTTCCCGTAAACAGTTGTGCAATTTTATGCATGTTCATGCCTCTGCTGAAGAATACAGAATTCTACACAATATCTTTAAGCATGAAGTTTTAGCTTATTGTGGCAAAACAGGGATTCCGAAATTCACAAACTGGCTCTACGCTGCTCAGCACTTGCCAACACGGCACCAATTTAATAAGATTTCCCCCTTGTCCTAGCACTTGACAATCTGAGCCCTCAGATTGTTCTTAGCTCAGTGGGAAATGCAGTCCCAAAGACTTTTCATCACTTTCAATGCTAAAATGGGGATGCAGCAACTTGTTCCTCTGTCCATGGCCATCTGCCTTAGGAATATGAAGCTCTTTTACCAAATCTAGCTACAAAAACTCACTCTTGCTTCTTCCCTTGCTTTCTGAAATTCAGTTTCTTCTGCCTGCGTGCTTCTCTGGGTTGAGTTGCAAAATACAGCTGTGGCTAGTAGGGTCCTTAGGTCTTCCTAAGGGCTTTTCAGAGAGTGCAGTTGTACCATATTCTGCATTTCCAGATTACACAGACTGCCTACGGATTGCAATATTTTCAAGGCTGTCAGTATTTTATACGTTAAATACATAAAATGTATTCACCATACAGTCAGTTATCAGTCTTGCAACCTCTTGTCACCTCCAGCTCTTGTTGCAGACCATCCATGATATTAATACCACAGAAGACAGATTTAGTAGAAGACATACTAAGCCCTCCCCAGACAACTTGTGTCAGCATTAACAGTTATGCATAGGCTTAAATTCCTTCGTTCATCTCATGCCTCTGTGCTGCACTTTCCTCTCCATCTGACAGTCTTTCTGTAATGCTCTCAAGACTGTGCTTTCATCTTTCTTTAATGCAAAGCAGGTCATTACCTTGAAAAGCCTTGTAGGTCACTTGAACTCATTGCAACTGACCACTTATCAGTAAAGGATGTTGGCAAATTAATGGGGTAAAAAAATACTTATGAGACTATGGTACATAGCTTGAAGCAAAAGGTTTAGCAAGACAGCACTCTTCACAAATGAAAAATATATTTTTACCTGGAGAGAATGTCCCTTCTGCTTCTAGCCTGGGGTGTAGGGTTATATGCCATATTCCTGGTATCATGAGGATTTGGACACTTGAACACTGCTCTGCACAAAACACTATTCACAGAAGTTCTGATTCACAAATGCACACAGTTCATGAGCACTTTATGCAGACATTTACCCTGTACATGGATTCAGACGGAAAATACGCTTTTAAACATGAAGGCTGGAGCCATTGACTATTTTTCTCAGAGCAGAAGAGGGTCAGATAGCCAACTGCCAGGTGAGCGATCTCTTTGAAAAAGCATTTTTGTGTATCAGAGAATGCTACTGCAAGTGTCTCGTTATCATTGTCTGGTCACAGAAAACACAGCTGTAGAGAGTCTTGGCAAGAAGGCAGAATGCCACTGCTTGCAAAGGAGATGTAAAATTGCAGTTGGTGGGTTTGAATAAGCAACACAGACCTACAAAGCTCCCATAATTGCTGCTTCAGTTTCCCAATGGAAATTACTAGTATGACAGAGGAGTCCAAGTCAAGAACCAGACCCTAACATCAGGAGGATTGTGGCAGTAGCAGTTGAGAACAGAAGCAGTCACTACCTTATCACTACCTTTGTGAAAAGTAAAGATCACAGTGGAAAAAAGGGGATGTTGATTCACACCTGTGCACAACAATAACGTCATTTTATAAACAGATCTAGGAGAGGCTTGTGGATACCTTTGTTAAAAACAACCAAATTACAACTATCTTTTTACAAATCCTATCCTTGAAAATATATGTATAGCTGCTTGTTACAATGGGTTTGGGTTTTTCAACACTGTGAGTGATATACAAGCTGTTCTGTCTCCTCGGTATGTGACTTCTTACTTCAACCCATTTTCAAAATTAGCTAACACAATAAGCTCCAGAATAAGTGCTGGAACACAAGGTTTGATTTTTGCAGCTGAAGACTAATGCATACCAATACATACAGAGTCTGCACCAGCTCACCCTGCAGGGCCCTGGAAAACAGGATCTTCCAAACAGAAACACTAGCATAGTGCAGCTCTCAGTATCTTGTAACTTGCATTGTGATTCTAAGTGGGAAATCCCCTATGGCTCTCTGAAAGAACATATATAATGAATTCAACACATTATTTATGTAAAAATCTATCCTGTTGAATATTCTGCTCTTAGAAGACATGACTTTCAAAATTAGATTTGCCAGTAAAACTCCATTTCTTCATTGGTAGTCAGCAGAGTATCCCAGCTGTTCTCTTCAGTCTGTTCATGACAATGGTGGAGAAGGAGAGCCCTACTACAGAGTAATCTCTGCTCCACAGTATCAGTTAGGGAAATTCATTCACCAAAAAGAAAGAAAAAGGGACTATACCATTTGCACATAAGTTAGAGATAAGACAAACACTACTTACCCTTGAGAATTTGCTAAACAGAAGTATCGTTGAAAGTTAAAGAGAGGCTAGATGAACAGGCAGGCCTGGGTCATTGTTGACCATAGCTAAATTACCAGTAGTGCTAAAGCATTGCTTTTGTGTAATCTTGCTCACCTAGAATCCCTTCTGACGAGATCAAAATGGATACCATCACATTGGCAGATGCTCATGCAGTGACCTCTGTTCCTTTTCCAGAAGGGCAGGTACTAGTCTGGTTACGTAGAGCAATTTTTATGAAGTCCACTGACATTTTTGTCTTTTGAGATGTAAGCTGGGGGACATGCCACTAGAAGAATCTTCTAGATTCGTTTAGTAGAAGTAGCCAGGAATTATTTGATACAGTTGTATCCACTGTTACAGAGACTTCATGTCTTATTGGTCTTGGGACCAGTATTGTTTAATATCTTCAGCAATGACTTAGCCAGAGGGATCAAGCACACCCTCAGCAAGTTTGCAGATGACACCAAGCTGAGTGATATAGTCGACACACCAGAAGGATGGGATGCCATCCAGAGGGACCTGGACAAGCTCGAGAAGTGGACATGTGTGAACATCAGGAGGTTCAGCACGGTCAAGTGCAGGGTCCTGCACCTGAGCTGGGGCAATCTCCGGTATCAATACAGGCTGGGGGATGATGAGATTGAGAGCAGCCCTGCCAAGAAGGACTTGGGGGGCACTGGTGAATAAAAAGCCGGACACGAGCAGGCAGTGTGCGCTCACAGCCCAGACAGCCAACTGTATCCTGGGCTGCACCAAAAGCAGCTTGGCCAGCAGATCAAGGGAGGGGATTCTGCCCCTCTGCTACACTCTGGTGAGACCCCACCTGGAGTCCTGCATCCAGCTCTGGAGCCCTCAGCACAGGAAAGACATGGAGCTGTTGGAGTTGGGTCCAGAGGAGGGCCACAGAAATGAACACCTCTCCTCCAAGGAAAGGCTGAGAGAGTTGGGGTTGTTCATCCTGGAGAAGAGAAGGCTGCGGGGAGAACTTATTGAGGCCATTCAGTACTTAAAGGGGACTTAGGAGAAAGAAGGGGACAAACTTTTTAGCATGGCCTGTTGCGACAGGACAAGGGGTAATGGTTTTAAACTAAAGAGGGTAGTTTTAGACTAGGTACAAGGAAGAAATTTTTTACAATGAGGGTGGTGAAACACTGGAACCTGTTTCCCAGAGAGGTGGTAGATGCCGCATCCCTGGAAACATTCAAGGTCAGCTTGGACGGGATTCTGAGCAACCTGACCTAGCTGGAGATGTCCCTGCTCATTGCAGGGGGTGTGTTGGACTAGATGTCCTTTAAAGATCCCTTCTAACCCAACATTCTATGATTCTGTGATTCTATGGTAATGAATCTGTTTCCCTGCAATCAAAGGTGTGATGGCAGCTGCTTTAGGTACCAAAATCAGCTGAGCTGTGGTTTCATTGAGCTCAGCTTTGGTGCTATGTGGATCGTTAGCAGAATCATCCCTATACAAGTTTTGCTGTCAAGGCTGTCTCAGCTTCCACTTAGAGTAAATAATCTGCTTACTGAGGCTCATTTTAAGAATTCAGTAGTGAACTTTAAATGCAGAACTAATTCCATATCTGTTCTGCAAAGCACTTTAACACACATTGAGACTCTACTGAATTCAGAAGGACCTAAGCACACGCTTATGTGTTTCCTGAGCCACAGCCATGCGGGCCATTTCTGATCACATCAAGCCCACAGAATGTGGCTCAGAGCTGTCAGCAATGGGAACCTCCAAAGGCAGAGCATGGCATGCAATGACAGCAAGCCCAGCTGGTGACCCTTGTTTACATGAGGAAATCTCACTGGTGAGTTACTGCCATGAGATTAGAGCTGCAGGATGGTGTCTCCCTGGAACGGTGGCACAGCAGAGCTAAATCTTGCCTAAGATTGTGAGTGCAGTATGTTTCAGCTCTTACATTTCCTAATACTGGCAGTACAGAAGAAGGATTTAAAATCACCAGCATTTCTTCTGCACTCACCTATTCATGCAATTTATCTAATTAAAATCCATGTTTTAGACTGCAGTTTTACTGAAACTTTACAAAAACTTGAATTTTTGTCCCCATGTAGCAATTATGAATTAGTGACTGAAGTCTACCTGTCGCTTGCTTAATGATTTTTATCTAATAAGTGTCTCTGTACTAATATTGCAGTGGTTCCTCATTACAAATTGCTTTGCTCTGCTGCCAAGTACCCTGTGAAAGGTCCATGAATCAGCCACAGCAGATCAAAGATATATTTTAAAGTTTCCAAAGCAGATGTAGCAGTTTATCAGGCTAATCTATCATGTAGTGGTGTTTTGCAAAGAAGTGGGGGTTTTTAAAAGCAAATGCAGCAAGAGAGGTCTAATACCTTTTGTTTATTTAGATGGCACTGCAAGTTTTGTCAAAGTTACAACCCAAGTTACATAGGGCAAAGTGAACCTTCATTGTTGTTTGCACTACAAAAAATAATCATGGTCTTTACAGAATATAGAGCAGTTAGACAGCAAGTTATTAATCTGATTAATCTGGTTCAAATTAATAGATCTGACTATGAACCATACTTCTCTGACTGAATGAAAGTCAGGCAAGAAAAATTATGACCCCAAAGGATTAAGATGAAGACACTTGTTTATCTTCTGCATAAGAAGGCAAAATGTTCTGTGCCATGAGATATGCATTAGCCTAAGCATCACTCAGGTAACCAGCACTGGGTGCACACAAGGGACTTACTCATTCCCTTTCTCAGCTATTATTTCTGAGCAAGCAGTTGATTTAATAGTACATGAAGAGGGCAAGACTAATACTCAGTAACTGTGATGCAAATTAGCTGCATCTTTCTGAAAGTCTAATGATTGCAGGATCTCTCTTGTTTTATTCAAACAACTGTCAATATCCTGGCTGCATTACAAAGTTGGGTGTTCAGTCCATTTGCCTGTGTCAGCTGGATCAACTTGCAGGAGCAAGCAGAGCTGATCCATTCAAATCACTGTGTCAGGGTACTTCCTTGACCGTGTTTTTCAGATTGCAGATTTTGAACAATAACTTAGTGCGTTGAATAAAATTGTCAATAGCTGTAATTTATGAAGGCTCCTTTATCTGTTTGCAACACCTTCTTTTTATCTGTATTTGCTAAGGTCCAGGTGCTTGCTGGCATGCAAATGTGCAAAGATAAAAAAGGCATTGGTCACATCCACAGCAATAATCCACAGGCAGCAACTAAATCATGAAAACTGAGGAGAAAAAAAAACAAAACCAAAAACAAACCAACAAAAAAACTTGGCTGCAAAAGTTCAAAATATTCCATGTATTTGTACGAGTGGAAGAGTCACTGAGCACAGAAATCCACACATACCCAGCACTTTCTCAAGATCTCATCACCCTGAGCTGTGTCGTTCTCTGCACGGCTCAGTCCGTGGCCTGTGAGCAGCTAGCCTCCTGCAGCAGGTCAGGGGATGCACAGCTGCACACTTTGGTTAGAAAAAAGCCCCAAAATCTGCACAATTTGGTTAGAAAAAATCTGCATACTTTGGTTAGAAGAAAGCCCAAAACATACACATTTGCAGGCAGTTAGTTGGTTTTCAACAGAATCTGCTGGTAAATATGGTGAAGAACCAATTCCTGACTTCTGTCATCACCAAGATGTTTGCAGTTAAAATAGTGAAATCATTGTGATTTTATAACTAGTGTTCTTTCATTTACCTTTCTTTACATTTTTATTAGCTCTTCCTCTTCTACCAAGTGCAACGCAAGACAATCTATGAGGGCTGGGGTTTTTCCACAGAAAATGTTTCCTTCTTGCAGAGTGAGGTAAAGGCAGACCTTCAGCTCTTTCACTGTTGCACAGAAATTATCCTTCCATCCCTGTGTTTTGTTTGCTCTATGCCTTGCTGTTCAGGGACATAGGATGTATGCAGAGGAAAGAGGGCAAATGACATCTGAGGCATAAAGAGGTAGAGGCACTTGCAACATGGGGGACACGTGAATTTAGTCTTTTAGAATAAACTAGGATCTTACCCGTATCTTATCTAGCTTTGGAATTTGAACAGTTCAGGCATACAGCAGCCTGATGTGTCAGGTTCTTCGGGCAGATGTGTTACCTGTCAGGAATGGAGTGCTACAGCAAAGATGTCTTTGTTGCAAAGCACAAAGGTAGCGTGTGAGCCACAAAAGGCATCAATGCTGATATGGAAGATCCTTCTGGATAAACATGGAATAAATTACAGGCAGAAGCAGAAACAGGTGTCAGTCTGAGACAGTTCACCTAGTCACTGCAGTGTGCTTTCCGCACTAACATCAATGGGGGAAGCTTGTCAGATGTTCTGCTCATGAAGCAGGAGGTGGCATTTTACTCTGAGGGCAATTTCAAAAGAAGCAAAAATGTCAGTCTTTTTTTTCTTTCAGTAAAAGAAACTGGTTAAGACAGAGAAAAGGCAGATTTTTCCACTGGAGAAAGAACACGTGACAACCAAGTCATGCTTAGAAAAACAAAGAATCCTGTTGGAAAACTATGTTTCTCTGGGTTTGGCAAAATGTGACTATGTGTCTGGCTCTAAGAGCAAAAGCAAGTGCACAGTCTGGTCTGTTCAAACAGAGTAGGGAGAGGAGTGGCAGAAAGAGCAGGGGAATTCCTTCTGAAATAAACTCCACAGCCTGTCTGCACCTCAACACTCTCTCTTTCTGAGGCTGATTTTACTTCAGTGTGCAAAAACATTTACTGAATGTCACCTAACAGACATATGCACCATTAAAGACAAACAAACAAACTAACAAATTGTTTTTTCAATATCCCACTCTACTGACCCCTGGCAATCTCTAAGACAGTGTTAGTCAAGCTGTGGTCCATAGACCAGCAGAGCCCCACAAGGCATCACAAGATTCAGCATTTTCTTTTGTGAAAAACAGAAAACAACACTATGTACATGCAGCAGGCATGTGACTGTGCCTACTGGTAGGTCGATGCCCAGCGCTCTCTCAGAATTTGAGGAATTCATTAGGGTTCACTCACCACTGAATATTCAAAAGTAGCCTCCAATTTTCCACCAAAAACTAAAATCCATAGAAAAAGGTATTTTCAAAGTTAATCATCCATGAAGAAAAGAAAATAATATTGAAGACAGCTAGAAGCACACTTACGTTTTGTGAAAGAAAGGTGAAATTACAGAGACCTGTACAAACATAACAATCTTGTTGGCTCATCACTTTTGACTGCAAAACAACATGGTACCATCGTTGTGGCAAAGGAGTATTACAGATTAGTTCCATACAGTTGTTCATGTTCTGGCCACATTCATAGAGTCCAAGAAGCCTCAGACATGTTGCATTAGGCAATAATGCCTCTCACGTTTCTTCTCTCACTCTCCCTCCAGAGCCACCTGGCCTTTATTGAAAACCACAGAATAGATAGCATCTTATTCAAATTAAATACAAATCAGTACTCATATCCCTTTATAATCAAATAATGAAGATGGTAAACCAACCATCTTGCTTAGTTACAATACATGTTTCTCATAGATTTTATTCCTCAAGGATAAATCTAAAATTATCATAAGTAACACTATTAATAAAAAAAAAACCCTTTGGTGTCATTATCTCAGAATCTGGGGAAAACAGAAAAGTGTGATTCTGTGCATTTTAGCGTATTATGGTTTGGATAAAGGTAAAAAACTGTAATATAAGCATGTATGCCAGTGTCATGACAGTAGGTAAAGAAGTCTTTCATATTAAAGATTTACCTTTCATCTGACAGTCACAGTTTCAGTGGTGCTGATCTCTTTATACTCTTTTCTTTTTTTTGGTGAAATTCCATTTCTTAAAATAACAGCCTTCTTTTTGAGATGACTGTGTTATCATTACCCTGGTAATTTCACTTTGAGATTTCACACTATTCATTTGAACACCAGTTCCAATCTGCTTTTTGACATTCTTCTTTTCCTCTGTTCAAACAGGCTTCTGGTTGCTCTGGCTCATCATGGAAAGGGCCAACACTGCAGGCAAAACCGGCTGACATCCCACAACATCATTCAGCAAACTACACGCTCCTCTCTAGCAACAGCTACTGTCTAGGAGGTTAGGAATTGGTCACAACATCTCACTGTTAAAATCTTTCAGCCATTATCCACATACTATTTTTAATCTGTACTTTGCATCAAAACATAGTTTTGACATAGAAAGGGAAACTGTAAATCTTTTCAGATCTCTGGCCCCTGTGCAAGAGTATTGTTTGGAAACTGAAGAGAATGCCTTTTTGCTTCTCTATTTGTAGCTGCTGGTTGGTGCCTTTATAGTGCAGAATGTTCTTCTCTGAGCACGATTTACTTTTTCTATTTTAACAGCTGATTATATGTTTCATAGCTGTGCCTTTGATTTCACAGTTTCTTTTGATTTGGCTTAATAAGAGGTACTGTAGTTTCACAATCAACCTTCAATGAGCCTATAGGAGTGCTACTCAAAAATGTATTTTCTATTTTATTCTTGTCTATTGTCAAAAACTGTTGATAGCAACATATGCTCAGGAGCTCCTTTGTAGTTTTTAAGGAAATTTTGCTTGCATTATAGAAGTGCTGCATACTGAGAACATGATATGCTTGTTTTTCACACTTTAAACCACACAGGAAAGAGAGAGAAAGTAATCTAGCACATATTTAAGCAATATCAGCTTCCTTGTGCTGTGCTTTTCTCCCAGTTAGGATTCAGTCTCAGCAGGGGCTTATATACAAAGAGATGATACAGTTTACACAAAAAGCTTCCATACTAGTATTGCCGTGTAGGGGTGAACAGCTCTCTTCTCTGTCTTACTGTACTCCCTCTGCCTTTAAAATTCCTTCAGAGACTTTCAACAGTGCATGAAAGGTCACTCACAATAAAAACAAGCACTGAATTTATCTCCATTGGCACATCTCTTAATCTCTTTACCATGCCGAAGTAACAAAGCAGCATGGTGAGAACTCATTTCAGGTTACCATGTGCATAGGCTCTTGCCGTGTACCCGGGAGCAGTGAGCCATCCTGATGCCGCACAGCAGGGTGGGCTGACACGGGCATGGCTGCTCACTGCAGCATCAAGTTGGCTCACTCTTGTGAATGAAGACATCATGGACATGCAGCAGCAACCAACAGATGTACAGTCATGCTTCTATAGCGCTTTTAACCTTTCAAGTATGATTATAAACACCCATTTATGACGTTTCAGCATAATGTTCCAGGGTATCCTTAAGTCAACCATCATGAAAAGGAGAACTGTTAGGCATCAGAACAACAGAAGGACCTATTAGAGAGCACTTTGGTAATAAACTTCATTGCAATGTAGGCTGTTTAAGGGCTCAGAATTTGCTTGTCTATTTTACCTTACGTAAGATGTTTGACAGTCTTTTCATCCCCTTTTATGATGCTGCACTTTCTTTGCTTTTGTAGGGCATTAGCACAATCCTTCTTGTCCATAACACAGGGCTCAAGTTCACAAGCCTTCCTTGCAACTAGAGTGTGTTCCAGGTGCAGGGGGTCTCACTTCACTCTGTACTCACACAGTGCAGCACTGGCCTAGAGAGCTAAAGAGCACAGCACGTGGCACAAGCTGGGAAAAGGCAGTTAACCACGAGCCAAAGAGCTATTTTGCTTTTAACATCTCTGCTGAGACAGTTCCACATCACTTCTTACACAGATCTTCGTTTTGCAGCATACCTCAACCCTAAGCGGAAAACGAATATAAAGAAAAAACAGCCACACAACAAAACCCATAGAAAGAAAAATAAAACAGGGTTTACACAGAAAAATAGAGGATGCTTATATCCCTTACAGGTGGAACCCAAGGAAATGGTTTTTCACTCTTTCCTTTCAATTATAGGCTTTCAATTTAAAACATATTTTTGTGAATTTATCATTCACTGTTGCTATGGAATATCCTTGATGATCCTCCAGCATAGGTAGCAGATGAAAATGAGAGTATCACAACTCAAGTCATTTGATTGGAAGCTCACTGGGGCAGTGCTTTTCTTCCCTGCCTACCTGAAGAGTACCGGCATTGCTTATGGGCACTGTGCAAACATTAACAAATCAGCTGAGGATTTCTGAGCTGGCTGGAAAATGAAGAACAATGCAAATATCAGCAGGGGAGGTGGAAAATGCATGCAAATCAACCTATACTTTCTAATCCATAGGTCCCAAGCACCATTACCTTTGAAACTTTTCTTGCACTTAAGTGGCACTCCAGCTTCTTTCTCAAATATGAAAACAGCGTCTGCCATCCATAATTTAATGAGCTTCAAGGAGATCAAAAGAACCAAGTGAGACAGATTCCAATTGTCATCTTAAAATAAATTACTTCTGTATTTGTTTATTTATAATTCTTTATCTTCTTTATCTTCTAATTATTTTTCTTCGTGTTTTATAGAAATATTTTTGATGGCTGTCTAGGAAAGGACAGCATTGCTGCTTGTTTGAGAGATGAGGAAAAACACTAATGCACCTTTTATGATCAAAGTAGTGTAAAGTAGTGTTCATCATATATCTCTTTTTGTCTTTAATAGGCTTTGCAAACATGTGTGTATTAAACCTTAAAACATTCTCGTGAGGTACATAAGGAAAGGTCAAGTTCATTTCCTATGTGGAAAAAACTGTGCTGGAGAGATTTTTTCTCCTCTGTGTATGAGAAGACTTACACTGAAGATCAAAACTAACAACAGTTTGTCTGAGTGGGGGAGAGAAGCACAGGCAAGCTAAATGATCACTGCAGTGAGAGGTTCATTCTTATTATTCCCTGTCAGTGAAAACTGTGATTATAAAATCTGGGGTGCTGGAGAGGGGATTTTTCTCCCCAGAGGAGAGGTTGAACTGAATATATATATGGAAAGAACTGTTTAAAAAAGTGTAGATCTGGCAGAGCAAAAATTTGGAGAATATTTCTATCATGTGACGAAGAACAAAACATGAGCAGGTAGTCTCAGTGCAGTTTCCTTGTATGCATTATGAAGCAGTCATTACCAGTAGGCACAAACGCTACCTTTTGTTCTGCAGACCTTCTGTTCCTTCAGCAGAAGGAACGGTTGTTTAGTATTCACTTTATTATTTCCTTCTCCAGCATACACTTCCATCCTGCCTTTGGTGCCAAACATTCAACTGAAGAAATATAAAGATCTGCGGGGATTTTCCCAGGAGTTCCTCAGCACTGCCAGTTTAGGGAAACTGTGTCTTATGGAGCTATGCCTGGGGCTATGGGTTAGAGCCCAGCATCAGTAGCTCCAGCACAGACCCCTGTTACTTGAGACACATTGCAAATGCTAGTGGCAGAGGTAGCCACGTACTCTGGGGCTGCATCCATGCTGCAGTGCAGAGCAACCCTTAGTCCTGCTTTCTGGTTGTACATGATTTCATCCTGACTCTTCATCCTTCCTTTCTGAAGAAAGACCGGACACCAGGGCAGTGCAGGAAGCAAAGTTTGCTTTAATAGGTTGCTGGAAGGCCTCTGATCCACCTCTCGGAATCAGCTCAGCCACTGTACTCAAAACCTTCTTCCTCTCTGGGCCCTCCCACGCCCCCAAAGGAAAAGACAACTCAGTCTGAGACAGAAACCACTTTTAGAAAAAAAATGGTCTACATGACACTTGTTCTACAAATTGAAGGAGGGCTGGGCAAAGCTGAGGTTGAAGCTACGCTGCCAGCCTCAGTTTTAACACTTGCATATGGGCTGAATGTGCAGGTACCAAAATGTTCTAGTAGCAAATGCAGTTGGGGCAGCTTTTATGTTGTCTGCATGACATGATGAGGAGAGTTCCACTGAGTGCAACCTCACTGACAAAACACAGCAAGAAAACCACGTGTGAAACGCCACTGTTATCTTAATCCTGAGACCAAAGTACAAATGCAAACGTATATAATTTAACAGCTTCTCCAGACCAAGACTATTTCACCCACATTGTACATATTTCCATTAAAATTAGAAAGCTGAGTGTTTATGTGTACTACTTGAAGTCAGAGGTTTTTCCCAAAACAAATGCAAATCTTACTAAAAGCTAAAATGACCTCACACTTCGGTCGTTGCCAAAAGCCATAGTTACAAACTGGGTGTAACTATGAAGTACGCGTGGTGCTACCGCTCTCGTGCACGGCCGAGGAGACGGGTACCAATAATCCCTGGCATTGAGTGACACCTAGTGGCACCTTCTTGGCTAGGAAAAGTCCTTTCAGTTTTCATTTACTACGTCAGACGCCTATGTTAGAGGAGTAGCTCCTCTGAACGCCCTGGAGCAGATATCCTTCCTACCTTCCTTCCACTTTCTGAATCCCACGGGAAGCTGACAGTAAGGACTGCACACTTTATATATGAAAGAACAGTTTCATAAAATATGGGAATAGGAGAAAAATAGTTGTTCCATCCATAGACCAGACTATCCACCCCCGAGATGTCTGGGAGAGGACTTCAGCATCCTTGGAAATCACTGTGCAGAGAAACGCAGTGTATTCCTCTGAGGGCTGGTCTGGGACCCAAGTGGTGCCGGATTTCAGACGTAAAACTGCACTCAATAATTACGTGTCTTTAGGAATACGCAGCAGGCTGCTTTACAGGGTTACATTGGTTCTCAGGATGTTATTTAATACCCTTCTGGCATTTTTCATTTGCACTAGTCATTTCTGTGATCCTTGCCACGCTTAATGTCCTGTTTCTAGCATCCAGTTAATGTTTAACTCATGCTAAAAGTACATCTTCCCTGTCTAAATGAAGGTCCTTTTCCAGCAGGTGTCAATGTGAGATAATAAACACAAAATCCAAGCCTCTCATTGGGGTGTGGGGAGCTAGGTAAAATGCAGGACACCCCTAGCCTGGTGAAGGGCCCATTGCTTGGAACGCTCAGGCTGCCAAAGAAGTGTCTGGGAAGAGGCAGCCATAGGCCTTGTCCAGCGCCTGGTGGAGGAGGCTTGTAGGGTTTCACTTGTCTGCACCTTGCCCTCACCCTCCAGCGGCTCCAAGAGCTGGGCAGTATCAGTGAAAGGCGCCACTCAAAATTCATCAGCAGTGGAGCACCTGCTTTCGAGCGTGAAATACCTGAAGTCCTATGCATGATGAATTCTTGCAGGCTTCGTTAGCAGAGCCTACGTTTCCAAGCTTGGGCTTCTGCAATGTCATGAAGTCACTAATTTGATAACCGTGTGACTGATTTTCCAAAGCAAGAGTCATTCAGAGCTGTGACTGTATAGCTGTCTGTGTAAGGACCGGGTGCCTGGGGTCAGGAAGCCAGATCTGAAAATGTCAGCATAATTTCATGTTTTGTTGCGGCCAAATTGAAAAATTCAGTTGACTGCAGAACTCCAGCTCAGGTTTGATAGCTTTTAATCTCTGTAGTGGTTTTATAGTTTTGCTGTTATAACAATTCAATATCTAGGTGTCTGGGAAAGTCAGTCATAATAACCTTTACAAGCCGTTCAATTATGTAAATTATTACTTTATTTTTATACAGTATAAAACACAAATAGGTATAGAAATGGATGAGGAATTTTTGACAGCATTTTATCTCTGAAAAATGTTAACACATAAGAGCTTTTTGTGTAACTTCATCAGCTTTGCCTAACCTTCCTTTAGAAGGAGGTGAAGGAGGACAGGAGCACAAAAATTAAGAGCATCCGAAAGCTGAGGAGGAGGGCACTCTGCTGGGCTCTGCGTGACCCACTCCCTACTCCAAACCACACTCGACTCTTGTTTTTGGCTGTCGCTTTTCAGAGCACTGGGACCATAAACTTCTCTGGGCTGGAGTGTTCTCTCATTTTAAGTTTTTTGTTAAGAACTTTCACATGCTCTTTGTTTTGTACCGGTTATAAAGAAGGGAACATTTCTGTGAATGTACATAGTTTCCCATTCATCTGTACTTGGAGTGAAAAATGTGCTATTACTTAAGGAAGCATGTGTTAGAAAAGTCTAGGTGTTTATTTTATTCTATTTCAAGAAATTATTTTCTAGTAGCTGTTGTGGAAAGAGAAGCCTAATGTAATTTTTTCTATCAGAAATGAACTACTCTCAAGCAGATCATGAACCTACACAGTTTGTCCAGACTGACAGTATTATGTGGACATAAGGGTTACACAAACAAGACTTCTTCAGATAAAACAATTTCAGATCAGCACAAGGTGTTTAAACTATAACTTGACAACTCAAAACACTGCTAGTTCCTATAACTGATGCGGTGAATTATGGCCTGTTACATGCAATGGGAGTTAAGTGCCTTTATTTGCTAGCAGCAGTTGAAACACGCGACTTCATTGTGCAGTACTCTCTGAAAAGGCGTTATGAAATAACAGATTTCTGGGGTTTGTTAGTAACTTTGAAACAGCTCAGTAGATTTTGCTCTTTTGTCATGGGTGATAACAAATAGGAAAACTTTCTTGGTACGATTTGCATATTTGAAGCTACAGTGAATTTCAATTCTTGCACCCCGTGCCTCTACTTTCGCAACAACAATGCTGCCTCCATCAGACTCCCTAGAGCCCCTAAAGAGATACTTCAGCACGACCATCAGGATCCCCTTTAAGTTTTGCTTTTTAAAGCATGGAAGGTGACATGAGAGAACACATTTCTGAGTCTGACTTTTGTCTTTTGATCTCTGAAGATAAACTTTCTTGAGGTGAGCAGATTAACTAGTACAGGATGTACATTAATTGTTTCTGGCCTGCGTTATAATTTTCACTTTTTAAATTACTTTTAATGAAAAAACCCTCTCCTTTAAGTAAGTTGTAAGAGAGTAATGCAAAGAAATGTGACCTTTCTTGGATTTTTCCCTGTATTAACTGCTTCTTCTCTTCTGCTAAGCTTATCCAGTACCATGAGTGAGAACTCGATGTACAAAGATGTACAAAGCCTACACAACACTACTCAGAAACTTATCAAAGTTTCAGATCTGTGATGTGTCTGTTATTTTTTTCTTACTCTTCATGATTCAGAAACTCAGTTAAGAAAAAACTCATTACTGGATTTGTGTCACCGTGAGGCAATGCCAAGTTTAAGCAGTCTTCACAGAACTCATAGCCAGGTTTTGTACGGAAAAAATCAGTGAAGGAGAAGGTAAAGGGACAAGATCTTCTGCTTTCCACCCGAGGCAGGGATCAGTGCAGCAGGGCTGACAGCCATATGATTGTGCAACTGTTGGCCTATCAGCACCAGCCGCAGCTTCACAACTAGTTCACATGTGGTGCTTGGAGCACGGCTTTTTAGACCCTACTGAAAATACTCCATCCCATTCACCGTGGCTTGCACAGGACCACGGGCTTTGCTTGAGAAGTGTTTAGTTTTGATGCTAGTGATTTCCTAGTCCATGGAAAATTCTGGGTACTTTAATAACCACAGATTGGGAGGGAGTGAGGAAAACTGTGAACAGAGAGCCATCAAGAGCTGGTATGAAATATTTGGCATAAGTTTGATTTTGCATTTCACTGCCTACCCATGCTTGTTGACTTGGAGATATCATTAAACACCATTACACCTCATAAAAAATATTGAATTTTCAATGCCTCTTGTGCTATGCATTTGTGATGTGGCTTGTAATGTAGTATAATAAAATTAAGGAAATTCAGACCTTCTTTATTGAGCTGTGAGACAGAATGATTGCATCAAAGGATGCTTCAAATTCTTTTTATCATACAGAGAGCCTGTTGTGTTTGGAGAATATCACAAACCTCTGAGCTGCCATTAAATGTGGAACTCGAGGGCCATTGCCACAATGACTCCAAAGACAAGGGATTAAAGATAACAGCATCTTGCAAGATTGTATTTCCCTCTAAGGAATACTAGAACAAAAATGAAAAGTGGTTTGTAGCATTTCTTTATAATTCTGCCTCCAAACTATTCCAAAAGGGAAAACAAATTAGACACTTTGATGCTTTCACCCAAACAGCTCTCAGAGATGCATGGTTCAGAACTAACTTTGCATAAAGAGTAATGGGAATCAGAAACAACCAATTTTAACTTGGAGCAATTTACAAACAGGCTGACTGCAAAATGCCTGCAACAGGACTGGAACGGGTGACTCTGAAGCTTGCTTCGTTCATTTAAGAGCCCAAGGCACAAGGCATAAATGAAATAAAAATTGTTCTCTGTTTGTTGTAGTGTTGTTCCCTCCTGTAAGCGAGATCTTTTTCACTTTGTTTCACTTGTGGAAAGCTGTATTTATGGATAAGCATGGAATTAGTTCTCCAGCTTCTTTTACTACTAAAGTGATAGTCACAGCAAGTGGGTCAAACGAGCCAGGCCACAGCTTCTCTCATTTAGAAGCAAAGCAAGGTAGCTTTCATAAACCATCTCCAGCTTTCTGCCATTCAAGGTTAATGTGTCTTCCTCCCGTGGCAGCGTAACCTCCTGTGTTAGGTGGGGCAGGACAACACAAGGCTGTTTACATAACCCCACACTAACTGATGGTCAGCGACTGCTTTTCCCAGCTATCACGCACACTCCCCTGTTCATCCAGGCCCTGTTTTTCTGAAAAACAAGATGGTATACAGAGATCACCAGATTGCATTCACATCCTTTTATAACCACGCACCCAAAGCAAACTTCTCAAACAGATATATCTCAAGTATGGTTGCCCTTTGCACTGAACCACTGCAAAGTGTATGATCACAGAGCGGCAGCACTTGCTTTGCCCATGCATATAGCCATACATGATAGAGAATTGGATCCTTTAATACTTGCATTGTTTTACAGGGAAAATATATCTCTTTTCTGCGTGCTGAGACTTCATATTTTATATCCATCTACCTGCAAGCATTCAGAAAGAATGGAAAGATGAAGTAAGAGGTCAACAAGGAGTCCAGCTCACCACTCGCTCTAACTCTTTCTTTGCCAGTAGTCCAGGTCTGGGAATCGCAAACTACGGTTAAGCATTTTCTCTTGAGTGCAGTTGCACCTCATCTTGCAGCAACTCTTTCTGCAACCTGGAAGGCCTGTTCTTCACATATTTCCCATATTCTTCTCAGCTGAGCTCTGGAGTCTATATATTGACCAGGTCCTGTTTGGTTGCCAAGAACCAGAGTCTGAGGAAGAAACTGAGTGCTATTCGTCAATTTGTTATATAAATGAGAAAAAGCCACAAAGTTTAGACCCAAACTTCCCCAATTTCAGGGTTGCTTATACCCTCTTCAGTTCAGTTTTACTCTTTGGTATGTCATTTCACTCTTACTATGATTCCTGTTTTCCTGTCATGCTACCTCCATGGCCTTCCCCTCCCTTTGTGAAAAAAGGAGCTTGCAGTCATGGTAGTTACACAGACTTTCACTGTCTCATGCAGCCACTTTCACCTCATGTCCCACATCACGCTGCTTTAAGGTTCTTGATGAGATTTCATTAAGTCACTGCTGTCTGACAGATTCAGATTCATCTTTTTTTGCCTCAGAAAGCAGAAAATCCTATGAAAAATTTTTAAGTAAACTTTTTTAACTGGAAAGAGCTAAGTAGGTTTTGCATACTTCAAAACAGGAGAAGGAAATTTGCAGACGGCAGTGTGGCATTACTGTGTCATAAGAAATCATCAGTAGCTTTGCTTGAAATGTTTGTTTTTGTCAAAGATATCCCTTAAGACTTTTATCATTATTTTTCTAATTTTTTTTAATCACAATGCATTTTATATGCATTGATTAAACAGCAGGGCTGTATCTGTGATGCTTCATAGCGTTCCTTCTGAAACTGCACCACAGAGGTGCATTGTGCTGCTCCCAGCTCTCGGCTTGCAAATAGAGGATGCTCATGCTGGAAAATGCCCCATGCCGATGCAAGCCCTCTCTCCTCCACAGGTACTAGCCACATGCTTGCAGATAAGCCTAAATTAAGACCTCTCAGTGCTGTTCCACTCTCCAGCATTCAAACCAGCCTCCTTCTGATGGGATGTCATACAATTTTTAAAAATAAAAAACCTGCCAGTTTGAACCCAGGCTGTCACACTCCTTGGCTGATGGCTGAACCACAATTCACCAACTCAGAAATGCAGGCATGATCCTTTGTGGTCTGCAGGAAGAGATGTCAGCCTGACAGCACCCCTTGCCAAAGGGAGATAAAATAGGGGTAACAGCAGCAACAGTCTAAGCAAGTGTTTTTCTTCGGTACTATTTTATTAACATCAAAATCTCAGAGAATCAGACTGTGTAGAGACAGGGGAATGAGATAACTCGGAAAACTGAATATATTTCATGTAATAATAGACTAAAAAAGAATGACTAGTTTAAACCTAGCAAAACACAGGCTGATAACCACTATGGGGGATGAAAGAATATTTTTAGAATAAAGTGGGTACAAAATCATGGAAATATAATCCAGCCAGCAATAAATACAAAGCTGGAAGCTAGAAGGAAGTCTCACCAGGGATTGCTAAATCCAGGAACAGCCTCCAGTATGATGGCAAAAAAGCCCACTACTCATAAAATGAAACTAGTTCAGTTCACAACAGAGACTGCAAGAAGTTGTTAGCTTTGATAGCAGGGCAGAAACTTTAGGCAGCCACGACACCCGTGGTAGTTCTGTGTTCCTTGCAGCACACCTAAGCTGGAGGCTAAGAGTGAGTGTGAACATTCACAATGTGATATAAAAAAGCTAAGAAATTCACAAGCTCACAGAGTTTATGGACAGACGGGATTTTTCTCCTAAGGGGTCATACTCAGGGCTGAGTGAGTAACCTATTGACAGCCAAATCAAAAACAGAAGTTGCAAAAATGCTTGTTTCAGATCTGTATTCTTATCCAGGCATAAAAGAAATCTGGATTTCTCAGCTGTCAGAAGAATATCCTAACTGCTAGGATAGCTGAGTGTTTTGGGTAGGGGCACTCTTTGGTCACCCTTGCTGTAATGTGATGCTGCAGTTTAACAGTTAACATGCTTAAATGGGATGTGACTTGCTAGATACGAATCCTTACTTGAAAGATTTTTGTGACTTATTATTGATATAAAGCTGAATAATCTTGAAAGGGAGATTCAAAACAGGCCATGCCAGGGTGTCTTAAAGCATGGTGGTTAGTCCGATATGCAAAGCCCTCATGCAAAGTAAGTTTAACATATCCCACCTCAGAGCGATCGTTCCAGTCACTGAGCTCTGGAAGATACAGGGGATAATGAAAATCATGATACTGTTACTCCAGTTTGGCAAATCTATCCCATTCCTGGCTTTCTGTTCTACACAGGAATGGCAAAGAACTATTTGTGAACCATATTAAGATGACTGAAGTAACTTTTGATAAAGATGATTAAATGATCTCTCAAAAATGTATTTCCCCCAGGTTATCTACTGGGTAATAATAGGGGAGGGAAAAAGAAAATAGCGAAGAGTAATAAAGCCACAAGTGAGCATGTATACAAACCCTGATGACTCAGTTAACCATAATTACTATTTTTAAATCACTTTTTTGCAAGACAGTAGAGACGCTTGAAAAGATTTGAATTAAGAAATGGTAATGACTTAGCAACCCGGTTACACTGGATAAAATTCTGAGAGAAAAACTACCATGGAGAAAAGCTGGCTGTGAAAGAGTTACACTAACAGCACAAATACATTCACTGTTACTGAAGTGGAAAGGGTGGGATAATATACCATGAACACAGAACAATATGTTAAAAAACCTCGCCTTCTGCCTTGCACTAAGTGAGCTTCTTCATACTGCTTTCTTGGACTTTCTACAAACACGATTTCTACAATAGCTGTGTTTCACTAGAAAGCATTTCTTTGTCCAGGATCAATCCCAGGAAAAAAAAGCAGAGGAAAAGAAGAGGTGGCATTAAAAAACAACAAAAAAAGCAGGCATAAAAAAAATACTTAAAAATCCAACCTTTCCTGTAGACTTCAAAAAGATAAAGTTTACTCCCACAAGTGTGTATGAGGAGAGGATTTTTTTGTCAAATTTTCTTTGTTTCCACACCACATATCCTGAAATAACTCCCTGTAGCAGATGCGGGCCCACTAGGTAAGCCAAGCAGAATGGCAAGGAAGAAGGGTTATTTTCCTGCTCAGCTACTTGTGTATTAAAAGCACTAAGTTCCCTCTAGTAGTGTCTTAAATGTGATGGACAAAGTTAAGGATGATCCTTGATTCTTCTCTTGGCTGCACGGGAAAACATTATGAACACAAATCTAAGCAGACATATTATGTTTTCACAGCAGTCACAGACTACAACTTAGTGAAACTGGTAAGATGTGCTCAACGGTGGTCTCGCAGAGGTAAAGATCTTACTTCCAATTCAAATCACAGTACTTAAGACTCTGTTTCTGCACACAGCTCAGCCAGTTGAACCCTGTATGCAAACCACCAGTCTTAGCTACCCCAGGGAGAACTTCCACTCGTTAACCCATAAACAAACCTGTAGCACTAACTCTGGTGCTGCAGTAAAGAGAAGTTGCCTGTCCCATCTAATCATACTGCCTCGACTCTTATAAATATACTAGCTGACACCCTAGGCAAAACTCTGCATCAACACTTAGGGAGGTTAAGCATCACATCACTGTCAGGAGTGAGACCCCACATCTACTCTTGTGTAAGCAGAATGTAATCCACATTTGGTCTTAATGAAATTAATTTAGTTCCCTCAATGTTTTTTCTTCAAAGGAATCTTCACCCATACATATCAGTCTCTGGTTCTTTTGCATTCTGCGTTGGCTGTCTACTTTATTCAATGACATTTATGCTTCATCTATACTTGGATGATATTAAACCTCCAGGCAGACCTCTTATATGAACCTTTTTACGGTCTCTTCTCAGTTGATGTGTTAGGGTGAAGTTAGTGATTTTCATTAAGATAGCATAGAACTGTTTGAATTACAAGCTGCTTCACAATGTAACTTGAACTTAGAAAAGATGAAAGAGTGTGTGGTGGAGACTCTCTCTGTCATAGCAAATTTCCCCCAGGGGGTGTGGTTGAGGGCTGAGTGGGATTTTTTCTTTTTCCAAAGAGCATATGAGAATTGTCTTTGAATTCAGATACTCATGTATCTCTCTGGCAAAAAACACTCTGTAAGAATCTGTCAGATCTTTTACAGACCTGGAGGTCTGCTTATTCGAAGCAGAGTTATATGAGAAATAACTTGTGGAAAATAGTGCAGCTCTACTTCAGATGCACAGAGGAACGATACAGGACTTAGGCATGTACTACTAATAGGTCAAAACTGAATTTGAATTTGCTGCAATATTGAATTTGTTACAATATGCCTGAAACAGAGCAACTGTAGTCAATTGGAACCGAACTTGTCACCAGAGAAACAGCGAGCTAGCAAAAATACACACAGATTCAACCAGGAGAAAATGAAGACCTCAACAATTTGCGCTTCAGACAAGGTAAGGCTTCAAATAGAAGTGCAATATTCCTTTCCTGATATCTTATCTCTGCAGTCTACATTCTGCTTCATCTGCCCACTAGGTTCTGAGTGTGCTTTAATGAGGCTGCTCATCCCACATAACGCAGACTATCTTGGGATGTATTTAGGACTCTGAGCAAAAATGATTCCAGATCCCCTCTGTTTCATTAGCATTCTCGGGCGCAGGGTCACCTGCAAAAAATGTACTTACAAGCTCACTGTCTGACCAGCCATCCTGTCATGTATAAGGCTACAAGAGATAGAGCTTCGCAGGTATGGAGCAGGACCAGGGGGTCAGCAGCATGTTGTTCATTGTGCCTGCCTGTCTTCAGAGATTATTTTTCCTTTGAAGTGTAACAGTTAACAGATACGGTTGGGACAGGGACCAGAGAAGGATGCTGCGAGTTTTCTGTTAATTTACATGATGTAATCCAGTCTGAGTAGAAGAGTTCATTTATTTCAAGATTATCTTCTGGGGAGACCAAGAGCCTGTCATGTCTTTTACTGCAGAACTTACTAAAGAAGTGACAAGGAAAAGCATTAGGAGAAAACCACTTCTATAACAACACATAAACCTAGGTCTGAGAAAATATTTAGGTCAAAAATGAAAAAAAGTTGGTGGTAACCTCCAGTCATTCTGCACTTTTGAGCCTATCACAGAAGACGGCATCATTTATCCTCATCGGAATAACAGGAAAAATTCAGGCATTTACAATTCTGATAGTCCATAGTGGTGAAGGAGCTGAAATATCAAGCATTCAAAAAGCTGATTCTATGCAAAACTTACATCAAAAATTATGATTCAGCTTTTGTTATACATTAAAAGATTACTATGGCAATCTGATAGCGGACTTATAATTAAAAATTACTTACTCCTATGACAAATTCCAGTTTTGGTATCCTATCTCCTCGGCTATTTTGATTGGCAATGTATTTTCCGTACTTGTTACAATTTACTTTTTTCTTTAAGTGACAGTAACATTCATAGTGAGACCTATAGCTCAGGCAAAGATAACATGGACTTGCCTTATTGGGTTTATTTCTCTCCAGTATGCTCTGTCCTAATTCTGTGCACGCTCAATCCAGTTTCATGCCCCTGCATTAAGTTACTTACATGGTTTTCTTTTGGGATAGGTTATTTTAAATGTGTTTATCCTGATCATGTCAAACCAATATGTATAGTTCTGCCAATATGTATAGTTGCTACCCTGAGTCTAACTCTTCAGCCCCCACTGTCAGAACCTCTCTCACATATGACTTGCATTTTCTCTTTGTCAGCTTTTCCTTACTGCTCATAAATTCACACTATCCTCCTGGCTATTCTTTATGTGAAGTGTTGTCCAGGCTGATTTTGGGGTCACTCAGATATGAGGGGTTTTGAACCTGCACACACACACACTGTACCTACCACCCTTCAGCATTTCAGCACTTACACCCAAGCCCAAACAATTTCATCACTAGGAAAGCCCCTGTAACACTCAGTAGAATTCCTTGTTCATTTACATTTCATGACTGTGCCCTTCAGAAAATCTGATAAGATACAGTTGGTGCATTAGTCACCCACTCCTACTGTAGACCAGGCTCAGAAGCATGCCTGTAACTCTCTCTCTTTAAGAAATTATTCATTTTAAACCGAATTTTTTTAGCTATTCAATACTCAACCTGAAATATGCCATGGTTGGCAAGATAAGTTAATAATTTGCCTGTCACCAGGTAGATCTGAATCCGGTCTCTGATTGCAGCTGTCTAAGCCCAGAAGGGAAATTTCTCACAGCAGTGAAATGTTCTGAAAATTTCGCTTTACTGCTTTTAGCAGCAACAGTTATGGTGGCTCTGCTGGCTTCTGCACCCAGAGTTATTTTCAATGTTCTCTGACTGGACTTAATGGATGTGGAGTTCATAGTCACACCTGATTTACAGCTAAGGTGATTTTTGTCCACATTAGGACCCCCAGTGTTTGTACCAACAATGCAGATACAGTGTCTTTGCAGTGGTGATATTACTTTGAATGGGGGAAGAAGTCAGAAAGTGAAGACAGGCTTCTGCTGCTATTATTTCTATGGTATCCAAGTATTCATATTAGAGTAAGTCAAACACCTTGACTTACTTTTTATTGTTATCAGTATCTCTAATTTACACTGACATTTAGGCTACCATTTTCAAATGAGTTCAGAGTTCCCATACAAGCTTAATATGGTTTGCACTGCTGGTATCTCAGACACCGTTAAGAATCTGCCTTTGACTGATTACAAAGATCAAGGGGGAAAGTTTCTGTTTTTCAGAAATGTTGTTAGGTTTTCGTAAGTATAAGTAGTAACTTAAAGCTCAAGTGTCCCTCACATTTTTATTCATAAACCTATTATTTGTGTTCAGCCAGTAACAGTGTAGTTGGTAGAATGAATAGGAAGTTTGAAGAGGAAGTGTGAAAATAGACTGAAGACACTGTAATGTTGATAGTAATCATTATGCTTCTTTACAGAGAAGATGAAGAACTCTCTGCTTGCAGCTATCTTTTTATTTGCAACGGGTGAGTTTTCGTTTGCTGCATAACTTACTACTGTTTATAAATAGTAAAAATTCATAACACTACTCAAAGATAAGGCTGTACAACTAAAATCATGACTGAATTAAGTTCTATGGGCAGGAGAAACAAGAGCCAGTAGTGTTTTTTCCTATTTTTCTTACAGCTATCTTGTTAAATGACTCCGTTTTATTCCCCCAGATTCCTGCAACTGCATAAATTGGGATTTTCCATTTTGCCAGCAGCTCCCAGGTGGGTAAATATTTCTCATGTAATACCTACTTAATTGCAAAGACAAATGTCCTTGTTGTAGGAAACTTGCCAGCTGAAACTATTTCAGTGTGAAGCACTGGCATGGGACTCTAGCGGGCAGCAGCTGCTGGTCTCTGGCCAGGCTCCTGTCCACCACAGGCTCTCTGCTCCCTTCCCATGGAAATTCCAGGACCACCTTGCACTGCCTGCAAGCGCCAGGCAAGAGAGATTTTATCTGAAAAGAAATGTCTACAGATTTCTGAAGGGAAAAACCACCCAAGACAACATAGACAGATGTCTCTGTGTGATGGTAGAGCATTTACGGCTATGTAGAGGTAATCAACAAGCTGTGAATAAATTCTATCTCATCTGCGGTCTCTGGACAAATTGCCATGATTTCAAAAGGCAATAGAATCTGTAATGTTTATGTGTGACAATTATTTATACTTATGTTTAACTGATAAAATACTGTTAATGGCAAAAAGGACCAGTCCAACGCATTTCACAAGAGGATACTACACAGCAATTGGTGGTCATCTGATGTACTTTATACTGAATTTATTGTAGGCAGAAATGTCCTACTTGCTAAAAGCCACAGCAGAGAAGACAGGTTTTTGAGTACACAGTGGCACTGCATAAGACATCATCATGAGGACCGTATTTTTTGGAAATTAGCCACGCATAATTTTCTAGTCCTTGCTATTAGCCAATCAGACTCAACCCTACTAAAGCATTACTGACAACACCAGTTACACAAGGAGAGAAACAAAAAGTTCTAGAGTAAAAAAAAATAAGATTTGGGGGGTTTTGGTTGTGTTTTTTAAGAAGAAACTGAATTGTGGTGTCTTTAGAAGACTGAAAATTTTTCTTCTTTCTTTGCATAGCTCTTGGAGCACAGTCGTGGTACAGTACTAGTACTATTCTAGGGCTGGGAAGAACCATTAATATGCATGTTCTTTAAGGGGAAACTGTAGAGTAAAACAAAAAAGCACTAGGATAAAATTCAATGTGCCTGTGGACACTAGTGCCCACAAACAGGAAAAGTGAGAAAAAACAGGGTGTAATATTCATTTGGTTTATCTGGAGAAAGTAACATAGAACTTCTTTATATTGGCAGCGGGATGGTGCATTGGGGTGTTAGTTGAGCTAATACACTAGTTCCACATGTAAAATCTACTATTTTTTCTTTGTCTGTTCTAATACCATCATCTCGTAGAAAAAGCCAGAGGTTTTTTGTAAGACTGAAATCATGAGGAACAGCACAACCCCCTGTTCTTCTAAAAGCAGAGACATGTCTGCAACACTGTGGTCACCACTTGGATCTCAGCAGTTAGCTGGGGAAGAAGTTAGCAGAAAATTAGCAGAGGAGTGAAAATGTTTCCTTCTTCAGTCTCTCCAGAACTGTTATTTTAAATAGTTTCAGGAGCAGTGTGTTACAAACATATTGACATGAAGAGTTACAGCGGTTCCAAAAAGGCTTTGTTTTCAGGTGTTTCTTTAAAACAACAACAAAAAGAAACATCAAGTAAATGAAACAGTTAATTCAGAGTAAAAGAGCGGAAGAATGTGAGAGCAGTTGCTGCTTTCCCCAGTTGGTAGAGTATCATGTCCATGGGTGAGGTGGCCAAGATTTGGTTTGGTGGTCAGACCAGGAAAGCAAATAATTCAATAATTATTCACATTGCTGTACAACAAGGAAGACCTGATCTCCACCTTCCTGAAAGGAAGCTGCACACACCTAAATTGATGCAGCATAACGTTATTAGAAAAGGACATTTCTTTTAGTAAGACAAAGGAAGTGCCATAGGGTGAGGATATTCAGTTCTGATCTATACTCATCTGAGAAAATTTTTGGTCCAAATCAATTTTTAATGTAAATACACATCTACTGTCTGAATGATGAAAAGAATACCAGGGATACTCTGTAACTCAGGTTGTAGGAAGAGATAGCTCTGAATGAGGAAAAGAGGAGGACTCATCTTTACTGTCATAACAATGTTGTAACACCAACTCGAGAGACGTATATCTTTACTTACCAAATAGCAAAACATTTCTTATTCAAGATTGATAGGCCTATTAGCAACTCATTAAATCTAATAGATGTAAAGAACATGTGACTCTTCTCATCAGGAAAAATAAATTTTTATCACCTTACATATCCTGTACCTGTTGAGATCCTTATCTAATTTTCTGAAGAGAAAAAGAAAAGTTTATCTGGGTCTTTTTTTAAAAGCGTGGGTGGCAATTTGCGACATCATGGCTGGTTCTTCTGAACTAATAGTTCAGACAGTAAGACACAAAGCAGAAGGAGAACAGTCATATGTTATCGCTACCATTTCTGATAAGAGATTTTCGAAATACTGAAATAAGCTTAACCACTACAGTTTAAAAATTAGTTCCTTTGAGAATGTCATCAATGTTTAATCTCCCCTCAGATGAAAAATACGTATGTTCAGTTGCAAAAATTCCCCATATTTTTCTTTCCAAAGATTAAGCACCAGTCATTTTGCACATAAAATGCTCATCCTGCTTTATAATGTGATCTCTATGAAGCTGGTAGTATAAGCAGCATATTATTTTTCTCCAGTAACAGTGCATTATTCTGAACTCCAGATAGAGATGACTGATGGTTTTGGAGTAATTCTGGAGTCTAACCAATCATTTCTACTGTTGATAATTAGCCCTGTGCTGAAGTGTATAATGCTTTGCAAGAAACTCCACAGTAATTCTTGCCAGCTGGAAGTTACAGAAACATCACATTGGCCCTTGGTGTTAGTCACTAAAATGCAGTGTCTCTCTCTCCTTTTTTCCTCCATGGCATTCATTCTGAAGATGTTTCACAAGAGTGCGTGCGGTCGCTTCTGGCCTACACTTTCAAAAGTGTCTATAGTCTTATGTTTAACAGTCGATAAGCTTCTGCGGGCAGAGCTGTTGCCAACTCCATAATCCTGTGAGTGAAAAGTGCCTCCCTCTTGGGTAAGGCAGATGCTCCTGGTTCTCTGGGGTTCCCAAGTCACAGCGACTCCCCCAGGGAAGGGGCTTGCTCCTCAGATCCAGAGTAACCCACCAGAAACCAATGCTTTGTGCAGATTTCAGCAAACAATTGAGCGCTTCCAGAAAAACAGTGGCAAGACAGACATAGGTTCACAGTAATAGCATCATCTGGTTTAAGGAGATTACCTTCCAATAGCTTTCCTTGAAGCAGAGGACCAAAAATTAGTAGTGCTTCCTTGAATACATGTAGTTTGTTTCTGCAATTTTTGTGCCAAAGAATGCAGTAGTGTTTTGAGTAGTATACAAGATCTTTGATTCAGAACTGGAAAATAAATATATAAATTCGAGCTTTAAGTAAGTGCAGAGGCAAGCAGCAAGCAAGACGTCACTGCTACAGGAGAGAAACATAGTTCAAAGGTGTAACGATACCAAAGCTGTAGGAAACACCACAGCAAGCATTCCAGCACTATGTTGTTGGGTTCATAACAGCTGGTAATAGCATTATAAAACACAAGAAGAATTATCCTTTGCTACCTTCATGTAGGCAAACTCAGTTTTACTTGGAAGCATTAGGACTAATAAGGTCTAAACTTTCTAAATGTCTCTGTCCCTTGTTCTAAACATTTGTGAACTATTTGCCTTGAGAGTAAATGTGGCGTAAGGACTCACACAGCTAGCTCTTATTTTGTTGCACAAAATGGTATAGCCTGTATTGTATTTGTCTTTGCTTCTCATAGTCATTTCGCACCTGTCAATGGTAAACAGTTGCCTCTGTTGGGTCTTTTCCAGTCCACATGTTTTCATCTTGCAGATTGGGACAATGAATTGGTATGCTACCGAGAATTAAGCGAGGATCTAACCTGTACCTGGCTGCCTGCACCCAGCACTCCGAATACAATTAGTTATACCATATTCTTAAAATGGTAAGTTCAGAAGTCATTTCAGAAAGCAAAAAGCTGTCATTGGTGTTTGGCATGATTTCTACCTGCCAGAGTTTTTCTCCAACATATTTCATCACATTGTAAGTTGTTACACAATACTGGTCAAAATCTTTCTTCACATCTCATCAATACCTGTTGATTGCCTAAGAGCTTGGTAAGAGTCGTTACACATCTTTGCATGTCTCCAAAACAGTTTGAAACACTATTGCCAAAGATCACCTTAATCAGTTACTTTTATTTGCATCTATTTGTTTGCCTTGAATTTTCAACTCTAACGCTTTCAAATTAAAAAAAAAACCAACAACCAAGTAGACACTAAGATGATTTTTATTCTACATTATATATTATGTTATACCATGTATCCAAGGAGATGTCAGATGTGGCACATAAGAAAAACAGATTTTTAAGTATTTTCTTCCAATACTGAATTATCAAGTATTTGCAGATGGAATGAACTTGTAGGGCTGGTCTTCAACCAATTACCTTAAAATACAGGTATCTTCAGTTGTGCCTTTTTTGAGCAAGCTAAAACAAAGAAGCCAGGTGAAATGTAGATAGGTGGATTAAATCAACATCTGCCCATAGGCTAGTTAAAAAAATTAACCAAATTTCTGTCTCGGTAGTTGCATTGCAAAATGGATTTTCCTCATTTTGTATCTACATATTTGAGATCTCCCATGAGATTAAGGTTACGTTTAGAAAAGAGAAGTGGGATCATGAGACATATCATGGGGCACACAGGGTACAACACTGTATACCGTTGGCAATTTCTGATACTCATTGCTCATTATTTTCCACATAACCCACCACTCTGCATTAAAAAAGAGCTGTGGTTAGGAGCATCCCCTAAAGCTAAGGAAACTTCACTACACTGGGAAATTCCCCAGGGTGGTCTGCACATTGTAGCGGAGCAAAGCAACCACCTCAGGGCTCAGATTACACCCCGCTTCATCTTCAGTATCTTCCCACTGGACGTAGCAGCTTCTGCCAACTCACAACAAGCACCACACCCCCCTGCATTTGCTGTCTTGCCTTTTGGGTCTTCCAGGAGCCCCAGTTTCTTGGAAGGGAAGAAATACCTGTGAAAAGGCTCTGCTTCTGTATAGATGCTATCAGCTCAAGTGTCTGTAAGCTAGTTGCTCTTCGAGTCCTCAGCCAAAATCAGACTGTGCTCTTCCTAGGCTGCAGGGTGGATGTTATGAACAGAGAAGACAGATAAGAGTGAAAAAGGAGGTGGGTGGGGAAGGAGGGAGGCAATTGCCTCACAGAGATGTTGATTTTCCCAAGACAGAGCCAGGACTTGAACCTCCATCTCCTAGGCTTCAACCCAATGGCTTTAAAGAAAAACCTTTTCTGAAATGGGCTGAAAGGTCTTTTTGCTTGCCTAGAAAAGGACATCACACCTTTCTGCAAGTAACACAAGTAACACCAGTCTGACACTGAAATTGTTGCTTATCCTTGCTCCTTATGGTTTAGTTGTCAGGAAGAAAAGGATTAAAGAAAACCACTCCCACAAAGAAGTTCCAACCAAGCATTCAAAATCATGCTTTGAAATATTGATGACTGACTCACAACTAGTCTGAAGCAGAAGACAGGGGAAGCTTCAAGTGGTTTTGTTCAGTTATTTAATATTGCATCATGATCAGCACATTTAATAGTTAAAATATGTAGGTAGGCAATATGTATGCCGACCCATTTCTTTAAGAACACTGCTCTAGCACTGCTTTAACCTTGAAAAAAATCTGTCCTGTGTGTGGCAGAGACTAAAGAAGAGAGTTGGGGAAAAAAAATCTAGCCAGAAGAGGAAGAGCCTCCTATTTCAGGCCTTCAACCTCTTGGGCTTCAGTACTGTGCGCATTAGGTATGCCAGGAGAAGTCTACAGGGCTGAGGACTGAAGTGGCATTTTAACATCTCTGCCAAACTCTGATGCTTTGCAGCAACAAAAGTCAAATGACAGGCATGTAACTCAGAAGAGGTTTTTCTGTCCTTGTGGTAATTTAGATAGAAGTAGCTGACAAAATTTGCTGTTTGAAAGGAATTTAGGTGCCCCATGTTAGGTGGCAAGTAGACTTTATGAAGTAGTTTCTAACCTAATTTTATACCTTGTAAATGCCCTTTATATCCCACTGTAAGGATGAAAGAAGGCCATATGGATTTTGTCTTGTATCATGCTGTGCCTTACATGTTTAAGGAATTTAACAGTTCTCCACCACAAAACATGGATTTGCGTATTTAAATTTGCTAGAGTTACCACGATACTGGAATTACATCTGCTGTTTCAAGGTGCTCAGGCCTTACCTTCAAGATTTCAAGGTGCTGAATTTTGTATATAGGTACCTGGAAAACTACTAACTGTTGTAATTATGCTTTCTGGGGCAGGGGGCAGAAAGAGTAACTATAATCCAATAAAATGTTTGGTTTTCAGTCTGCTTCCTTTTCTCCAAAGGGACAGAATACCAAAACTTTTTCAACGAAACACATCATTGTCTTCCATCACCATAGAACGAAAGGATCTTTACATGAAGCGATCTGCATCTATTTGGATAGCAGTGAATTACGCCCATGACAGCTGCACGAAAGGGAAGAACATCTCAGTTATACCGAGTGAAGCAGGTACAGCATCTCCGCTAGCTGAATTACTGCAGTGCCCAGTTGAAGTACTGGTAGCATTTCCTTCAAGATTGTTTCCAACATTGTAAATCCTAATATTCTCTTCTTTTTTTACTGATTCAGAGAGCTAAGCTGCAGTTTGGCTTCCTTGGATGAAATCTTTACTGAAGTCAATAGCAGAAGTCTAACAGATTTTACAGGAGAAGGGTTTTACTTTAAATCATTTGTTAGACTATAAAAGAGTCATATCCAGAAAATGTGTAGTGATATGTAGTGATATTTGTGTACAGTACTTAACCAGCTTCCTGTGCTCTCTTTGATGCTTTTCTGAACTTCTTTCTTGGTTTACAATGAGCAAGTTGACTCAGTACCATGCACTTGAGGAATCCTTGTTACAGAGCATTAGTATTTTGAGAAACCTTTTCAAAGTTCAAGTCTTCTCGAAGGCTGCTTAACCATTATGTAGTGCTGCAGGAGAGATATGAAAAAAAAAATCCTCTGAACTATGACCTTCAGATATTTATTTAAAGATTCCTTACAGTATCTGATCACTGAGATAACTTTAAGAGCTTCCCAAAACTTCACCTTCTCAGAGTAACCATGGCCCAAGAAAAAACGGCCCTTCTCACTGCTGGGGGGCACTACCAGTACAACCCAAAATTTTCATTATGACCTCTTCTGGAGGCTTTTGGCCACCTTGTGTTTATTGGAGGGAAAGACAAAAACACATACAATTCTATAGCTAAAAAGAGCTGCTGAAGTTGGAAGATATGCTGAAATTTTTTCTACAATTCATGATTATAGGTACTCTTGACATTTAGATTTTGCCTTTCAGATTCACTCAGAATAGCACTTGCTTAGAAAAAGGATCTTCCTGAAATCAGCAGCAACACTCACAAATGAAAGGCAAGAGGAACAACCCTATTTTGTTGATACCATAAAGACTTAGTACTTATTCATTTCCAGCCTTTTTAAAGTCTTTCGGTGTTCAGATTTCTATGCTAAGTCTTTTATTTTCTATAAACCACACCTGACAGACATAATTACCAAAGCTTTGCTGCTTCTCTTGCATTTATAACAGCTGCATGTTCCCCATTTTAGGGAAGTGCTTAACACTGTCTAACATAAATGCTCATCAGATCACAAACCAATTGATAATAAAGTGGGACCTGCCTGGAACTCCTACACCATATGAGCTGAGATACAGAGAGGCACTCACAGAATCCACTCAGTGGACACTGGTAAGTAGTTCCAGATGACAATCACTTGAGAACATGAGGTGCCTTACAATCAGCTCAGCAGTACATAGCACGCACAGCAGGACATCAACAGGATGCTACTGAAGAGCACACACAACGTGGATAGCAAGGAGGCAGAGCATGTAGACAATTTGTAGGCAAATCTCACAAAGGTCTCTCAGTTTTGTTCTAACAGAGCCTAAGCTGTTTAGGAAAGAAAGATTTATAGTTTTATACAGAAAAAACAGAATGGCATGTCAGCTGTGTCATTAACCTGTCAATGGGATGCTACAACTATCAGCAGTGCCAAAGCTGAAGCAGATATCAAAAACACCGTACAAACTCAAATCCTGATTACACTTAAAGTGATGGGCAATATTACTCTTTTTGCTGGTACTACTGAATTTTCAAACTGATTAGAGAGCCTATTGCTGTGATTTTTAAGGTAACAATTCATACCTTACAGAATTCCATTTTGCATCAGTTTTCCAGATTTCCTTCTTTGACAGGAAGGGAAATAATTTCTCTGTGGTACAGGATCAGTTCCAGATGCATTTTAGGATATGCAACAGTGAGAAAGAGGACAGTACCTCAAACTAAAGGGACCAAGAAAGAGATGGAGAAACAATCATGATTTCAGTAAGATTTGCATGCAGCAGTAATGGCTGCTTATGCTGCCCCTTGCCATCCAGCATATCATGAAAAGGTTTTGCCAGCAGGCATGCACATGCGCGTGATTTGTATCACTGAGTCACTGAAACTGTCTGTTTTTCAGGTTCTGTTATCTGTAGTTGGATGAAGAAAATGTGTTTATCATGTAGAACAGAACCCAAAGAAGAAATCTGTCTAAAAAGCAACTGTTCCTGCTTCTTGGGCATCTCTGCTCTGCTAGGAGTCTCTTCCTTTCTTTTGTACCACCAGAATCTCTTACTCTCTTCCCTTTATATCAGATCTACGATATTTTCTCCATTTCTCTCGTAGCTGGCTGATGCTTTATTTAGCCATTTCAGAAGGAGTACTATGAGAGGCCCATGTAAGAAAGTTTTCATCTCCACACAAAGAACGTGCAAGTCTTGGAAGAGTCCCATTGTTCAATGACATACAAGTTCTAGACCATTCTAGGACAGCCAGATACCCAAGCATGTTCCACCCATCCAGTAGTGCAATAGATAGATAACCATGTGCAGGCAGTCTGGTAGCAGGATGTGGAAGAACAGAGAGTTAAGACACATGTCCTACAGATTCTGGAGACAAGGGAGATAGGTGATTCAAGTTAGCAATGTGAAGGATTGGTAGAGATAGCCGCACTGAGTGATGAGAATGACCTAGTACTGAATGACTACAGGTCATGAATATTCATTATACCCCATGTCCTAGATGATCCTGTGATCTTTGGCTGTGAACTCTTCATAATCACATGAACATAGGATGCGTTTACAGATGGGACTGAAGGGAAAGGGTGAGTGTGGGCATACACACACAGAGGATATATAAAGGTAGCCAAGAAATAGTGTTTGACAAGAGTAGGATTAATGCGCCTGTAATATAATTTAACACTCGTGTCCTATCTATTTCACTTCCCTCTTGTTCTGTAGGAGAACAGGAGTCTATCTGTAACATTGTGTGTTGTGGGGTTTTTTGTGACCAAGCTAGTTTTGTTAGCAAAGTTATATGAAGTTAATTAATTAACTTTCATAAAAGGAAAGCACTGCAGAAAACAAAAGAGAAGAGATGGTAACCTAGTAGTGGGGAATTTGGGTGGGGTTTTCTTGGTTTTGTTTTGGGTTGTTGTTTGGGACTTTTTTAGGAAATAGATACAATTAAGAAAACAAAACTTCACAGCAGACAAATGTTGAAACAAATATTTCAGTTTGCAATAGCATTTCTATCAAAAAATCATAACACCTAGAACCGATCTGACAAAAGGTCCACTTCATGCAAGATAGTGTACTCTGATAGCAGCCACCAATGGACACCTGGGGAAGAGTGTAAAATAATTCAAGCATATAGCAACAGGTATCAGTCATATTATCTCTCACAGTCTTCAGCTCAGGGTTTTCTACAGACACAGGTGGTGCCTTTGTTTCAAGACAATCTACACTGCCTGTACAGGCACTGGAGCTCCATTGCCATCATCAGCTACAGACGCACATTATTTCTGTGGCATTAAGGCACAGATAGACACAGGTTCCGTCCAGCCACACTCCTTACTACATCAGTCACATGGGTGTATTTAGACATACTGTAACATCTGAGAATAAGAGGATTTTTTAAAAATAAATATTTTGTTTGACCTTGACATCTTGTTCTTCAGAATGCCAACAAGGCTCAGAGTTAAGCGATTATTTCTCAGTATATATAATGCCTAACTGATTTTTAAGACAATATTTAGACCTAAACCAATGCTTACATGTCCTGACTGAGAAGAACAAGCTCATGAAAAAGAGGGTATTGCCTTGAAAGCATGACTAGATACTGGCTAAAATGTGTAGTAATTCCTCTTTGACGATAGGAAGCCCTACTTTCAGCTGAAGTCAGAAGACTGGTACCTGGCTGAGAAAACAGTTAATATAAGGTGATTTTTTTACTGCTGCCACATAAATTAAACATCATTTGTTTTTAGGTGCCTGTAGAAAGCAATGCTGTCAATGTCACCATTTTGAATTTAAATGCTATGTCTTCATACATTGTTCAGCTCAGATGCATAGCCAAGGATGGTCTCCACTGTGTTTGTCTTTGGAGTAAAGAGATTTTGGTCCCTCACAGTAAGTGAAATATAGTTTTGTCCTACTGGGAATAAACACGAATGTAAAAGTCTTTTCAAATCTTGCATCACATGAAATAGCATTGTCAGATACTGTTGAATATATGAAGTTCAAACTGATTTGTATGAGTGCGTGTCTCCATCTTTTTCCACATTTACCAGAACTTACGACCAAGCCACGAATATCACATAATGAAACTACAAAAATGTCTCCAGGCAGAAGAAGTGTTCTTCTAAAGTGGGAGGTAATGTTCACTTTGAGTCTGGCTACCTTCTGTTATGTCTGTGCTATTAATTTATTACTTTATAGGAAAAAACAGACTTTCTCATTGTATTGAGGCTACACTGTACAAGCAAAAGACATTGAATATTGTACTCTTGCTTCAGGATTGGATGCATTTGCATGGTGGTGTTTTAGGTGCTAGAAACTAGTAAGGAAAAACTACACCAATTTATAACTTGAAAAATTATTAAAACAGCAATCTCTGGGCTCAAAATCACAGACTAGAATAAAGATTCTTTCAAGCTTGCATTAAAAATTAGTGTGCTTCAGATTTGTCTCATAGAATTAAGCTTGCCTTGAAAGATCCTCATAAGTCTTTAGCACATACAGGTGACATACCTTCTGTTTCATGCATTCCTAAGGAGCGTTCATGTTCTTGAGGGACCAAAACCTTCCATAAAAGTTTGGTAAATCTACTAATTCACTAATTCCAAAGTGCAAATACATTATAATTAGGACAGAAAAAGAGCCTCTTGCTTAGAAGTACAGCTGCATGCTTTCCATGATGACATTTGAAATCCAAACCTACACATCAGAGGCATCCCCTCTTTTGCAGCCAGAGTCATTGTCAGCTGACTGACTGCAGGAAAATCAGTCAGTTTTACCAGCTGAAGTTCTCTTGGTAAGAAATCAGCAACTGACAGTCTTGAATGTATAGTCAAAGAGCCCACAGGCGATTTCAATGAACAAGGTGTTACTAGAGGCGTTTGTGTGGAAACTAATTAGTTCTATTTAGATTCTGAGAGAAAGCGCGTTGGCAAACTCCAGAAGGTTTACCATAGGGGACACCCCTGTCAGAAAGGAAGGAGACTGGGAGAGTTCTGAAATATCATGTGTGGACAGTTTTTGAATTACCCCTTGCATTTTTGTTAAGGGAAAGTAAAGACAGCAGAGAAAATAGACACCTCATCTGCTGATAAGGATGAGAGACCCCCTTTTTTTCTTTACCTCCTGAGAAGAAGGCAAAGCTGCACAGTAAATGACTCATTTTGTGATAAAGCAATAGACTGTATGCGCAAATTTAAATGTTAAGCTAAGAAAAGAAACTATTCTCCATCTAAATGCTTTAGTTAAAAAAAATATTATTAAATATAATATCAGGGCTAGGACCTGCATTCAGGATAACACTTAGACTAGTCTATTTTATGAAATAAGGTTCAAGTCCAAATGGTTTCAGCAAACATTGAAGGGGCAGAGGGAAGGAGTGCACTCAGTAATTAACATGTTAAATACAGGGGGGGAAAAAAAAAGTGTTTGGCTCTGCTGCAATACTTCTTTAAATGGATCTGAAGCAAAGAAAACGGCTTAAAGATATCCAAGGCTAGCCATAGCTCCTCTGCTTTTGTTAACATTCAGTGAGTAAACAGTTTGGATCAACAGGCACAAGAGCTGGCTTCAGCTCTAGACACCCAACCAGGCAACATGTATTGCTTTCACGGCTGCAGATAACACAGGACCTCCTGCAGGACTGCACAAGAGAGAGCAGTGCTAGGCTTTTCCAGTCTTGTTTTGCTAAGCTAAGAAAGCCAAATTCTACTAGTTTCTACTTGTGCTACAGACATCATATTTCACATATCCTATGAATTATTTCTCCTACATGAAACCTTTCCCTGGTGAGAGAACTGTAACACTATTCCCGCAACAGCTTTATTGAGAGCTTCAAATAATGGCACCAATTCTTCCTCTTCCCTCCCTATCCTGGGAAAAACATGTTTTTGTTTTAAGAGCTTCAGGCTTTACCAGAAATTCCTCGACACATGTGTCTGCCTTTTACACTACTGAATGTCATCCTATTTAGGTTACTCCAAAAGTATCAAATTATTTCATCAAGATAACCCAATCTCCCAGCTTTGTGGTATCTTCACACTATTGATTATGTGCCAAGAAATAACAGATATCAGAAGCAATCCTTGCAGAAATCGCAGGCCTTCATGCACTGAGTTCAGCTTCTATCTAGATTGCAGTAATTTCCATTTCTATGCACTCATTTTCCAATCTCTCATGAAGATTAGTACAGCAAAATAATGAGTGAACCATCACCACCTAAAAATTCGTATCAATGGATATATAGCATGTTCCAAAGTTGTAGTATAATTACTACATTTATCCTGAAAGAGACCAGATGCCTAACAAAGCCTAGTAGATGAACATTCCCAGAGGCATAAATTGCAATTAAACACCTCTCATTAACTTCCAAGTTCCTAATTATGATGGACATGTTCCAGTGAAACGTGGAGAACGTTGCAGCTGCTTCATTGCTGTTATTACTAATTGGATATACATAACTAAGATCTTAATTAAGCAAAACACTTAATCCTGTGCTTAAATCCTCTCAGTTTTAGCATGCTTTTAATTTTAAGGAAATACTTTGCTTCATTGATTCCTAATAGCCTAATTAAAACAGTATGATTTTTATCACTGTCATTAAAGGTGACATTTTGTTTATACACTTTAATTCCTTTTGATTTTCTTCACAGGACTTAATAACATTTATAGAATAATAATCTTTTTCCTCTTACTAGGTAACACAAAGTAACAACATCCTTGGGTATTACATTAATGTGGAAAGAATACCCAACAGTTGCAGGGATTCACCAAATCGCATCTTTCTAAATGACAGAAAAGTTCTTCTAAATCTCTCCCTGGCTTATTATAGAGTTAATATTTCTGCATATAACAAAGCAGGAGAATCTCCACAAGCCATCTACATTGTCCCAGACTTCCCTGCAACAGGTACTTCCCTTATTATTCATTCATTAGAGCGGTGGAGAATTTTTATGAGCAATCTCTAGGCTACCTTTTGACAGTTTTGGGGACAAGGTTAAGCATTCCCTTGAATATTTACTAGGCTGATGTTTTTGCATAGTAAGAGTCAGTTCTTAAGAAAGGATTTTGATAGAACTTAACTAACAGACAAAGCAATTTAACATTCTGTTTAGCACTTCCAGAGAAATAACTTTGTGCTAGATCTACCTATCAAGAGGTAGTGTACTCAAAGTTAAATAGATGCCAGCAGTTTAAACAAAGTTTGCAGAATTGTGTGCAAATCCAAGGTTTTTGAGCGAAGTAACTACTAAAAGACCAGCCACTGTCCTTTATTTCACTATTACCCCTACTGGCACATGGGAGGAGGAATGGATAGGATGTACACGTCATATTCCAATGAAGATGTAAGATCTTGTGATGCTTAAATACACATTCTTTTCATTTAAATAATAAAAATATTCAACACTTTTTCTTATATTATAAGCTAGTTTCATTTGTTACAATCTTGAGGCATGGTTATTACAGTATAAGAAAAACCTCTCTCTTCCAATGTAAGATTTTTTTTTTTAATTAAGCTGTAGCACTCACAAGTACACAAGTGTGCTTGTAGCATTGTTGATCCCCAGACAGCTGCAACTAGCTGATTTTCCAGGATTTTCTAACACACTCCCCTCATTCTGTTCTCCTTTGCCCTGCAAAAACGTAACAATTTGGTTTTGCCCTTACATTTGAATGCTTTAGCCACCTTCTGATGGATTACATACTACCATCTCAAGCCATCTTTTGACTGACATCTACTTGTTTACAGAATCTCTCAGCCTGTTCTTCATGGCTCTCTCCAGACACTGTTTTCAGATTTGGTTGTACTTCTGTGCAGGTTCTCTCTATCTATCATGAATTACTTGGAAGATACTTGCATTAAGTGCATTCCCAAGATAAATCCCTTCTCAGCATGTACAGCTTTTCCTCAGCTAGGACGACTATTTTCTTTAATTTGACTTCATTATATTGGTTTTCAAAAGTAGATGAAATGGATAATTTTGTCTGTTTGCCACAAGATCCATTTCTTACCTCAAAATGACAGGTTGTTCTTCTTTCCCCTTAGTTTTAGTCAGAAGGTCTTTTGTAGTTTGATAGTCTGTTTTTAAAAACGACAAAATGTTTATTATCCTTGTAGAAAATATAAAGTATATGAAATTACATAGCTATAATCTGTAATTTTCCCCTTCTCCTCCTCTCGCAGGTAAGCCCTATCTCACAGTTGCTCTTCGTATGGCAGTTAATAGCAGCTCACAGGAGGTTATTTAGCAATGCCAGGCTTCCTCTTCCTGAGACTTGGAACAGCCATTTCCCCTCTTCTGTCTGTGGGAAATTAAAGGTCATGAACAGCAATTAACACTGGAGCTCCCAGAGACCACTGCAAAGTACAGGATGCTAAATTTCCTTCACTGACATACTAGAGTCAACCTTACTATGTACCAGTCACCTGCAGTGACAACTACTTAATGAATAATCTTCAAAAAAGGGCAACAGAGAGAAAGCAAGTGAGAAAGAAACTTCTTCCCTGTTTATCAATCTCTAATGGTATATTTGTTCACAGACTTGCCTGGCCAAATCCACGTCAAACACCAGGGAACTAATGCAGTTGTCACCTGGACTCCAGAATACAATCCGAAATGTTTTGTGGTTGACTGGGGCACTGGTAAAGAGGATATGCACATGAAAATAGTAGCTACAACTACGGGAAATTTTACACTAGGTAACAGCAACTACCAAATCTACTTATGGAGGCACCATTTCATGTCTTGGTTATTTTTGGTTGGGGTAAGATTTTCATCCTGTTTTTCAGAGCAAACTAAAGATCCAGATAACTGCAACACTTACCTTTGTCCAGGCAACACCAAGGCAGATAAAAAGCAGAGTTTTCAGTAGGGTTCCTCTGGTCACAGCTGTGCAAGAAATACAACTCAGCTGCTGTAGCTTGTATGTCGTTCCTTGCCCGTATTCCAGCCAGACTTACTACTGGCTTTAAAACAAATATTTCCCTTGTCCCTAGGTAAACTTAACTATAAATATAAACTGCTCTGTTACTGTGTCCCTTAGATTTTTTTTGATCCCAGTGGCTGTCCGTGTCAAAGCCCAAGTTCTCAACTCTAGTATTCTGCTTACCAAGCTAGGCATGATGAGCTGCAGTCAGGCATCATTTGATGACACAGTCATCAAAAATTTTGTCACATAGATGACTCTTGCAAAAGCCATTCAGGACTGACTGTTATGTACAGGAGAGAACATATAGCTTCAGAGTTCTAGAAATAAATGCACAGTTTTCCTTGGTCCTTCTGCAGCATCTGCACTGCCACGTTACTTCTAGTTGTTTTGCTTGTTTTTAAATACAAAAATTGAGGAGGAAACACTAAGATGTCTACAGCCATTTTAGTTCTCTGCTTCCCCTACAGCAGCTCAAACCCTCCAGAAGGAAGGATCTTTTAAAAGTAAAACTGAGTTACATCTTTTTCTGCTTTTCAAATGGTTTGTATTAAGCGTACAGAGACAATGAAGAAGGATGCACATATTTTGTACTCAGTGTAAAGCATAGTATAAGTTCACTGTGCTTCGAGTCTCAGAAAGGAAGAGCCGTGCAGCAAAGCTATGAAGTTGTTGTCTCTCTCCTTCTTTATCATTCATAACTTTTCAGTAATCCCTGATGTACCTTTATTTGTTTTCCAGACAATTTTCAGCCATACAAGTTGTACAAAATAATGGTACATGTATCTGATGTGTGTCAGTGTGAAAGTTTCACAAGACATGAAAAGACTATTGGAGTGACTCACTTCTACTCAGTTGAAGGAGGTATTCCTTTATGTAACCTCATCTCTTATATTTATTCTCCTTTCCTATCTGCAAGAATAAAAGAAATCCTACACAATGTTTCTTTTCCAGGTGACCTAACAGCATTCTCCAGTTAGCATTGCCTTAGGTCCTAGAAGTTATGCACTGTCAGTGAATGACTTGAATGTTGTTCCTCACTGACAGGTCCACAGAAATGTTATTACTACACGTGACATTACCAAAATAACAGAAAGAGGATCTCTGAGTTACCACTCCATGTAGCTCAAATTTAACTGTGGCCAAAGTCAGATTTTCCAATGCCAATTCAGTAGTGTCTTATATTGCAAGTAAAAATGAGTACGGCTGTGGCTATTGAAGTGCTTGTAGTGAGGCAGTCACAATTTCTACCTACTTGGGTAATGCTTAAGATGAGTTTTTTTACTCTGTGGGATTTCTCCTTTCTGTTCCACCTTTTATGTTATATTTATGACAGCTAGAATCAGGCAGGGAGCTCTCTAGGAAACAGATAGGTTTCAGTCTGCTATGTCTATAGCACAAGTATTCATGCAGAACTGAAATTATTGTCCAATTTTTAAGTTCCTAGGATAGGTCCTGCAAATGTGACAATTCTGAATATCACAAAGCATTCTGCACTTGTGAAGTGGACCGAAATAGCTGCCAAAGACTGTTTGGGCTTTCTCCAAGGATACAGGATCAGCTACACAGATTCATCGAGGAAAAAGTCTCCAAGTAAGTCACCATTGCTCAGAACATTGCTCAGTAGCTCAGAGTCATGACAGAAAATCTTCAGACAGACCATTAAGTTCTGTTGCAGCATACTACAGAGTAACCTAGATATCAGCAGGAATTCAGCCCTCTCAAAGATCAGGTCCTCGTTAGTTTTAATGCTCTAAATGGTTCTTTGAATACCTAGAATTTTCTGGATATCATATCAAATTCATTAGTGATAAGAAAATATTTCCTTAAAACTTACTGTTCTAAGACTGCTGCAGAATTCTTTAGTAACACCGAAAGGAAGATGTATGCTCTCATTATTTCTGAGGCATTAAGATTTCACTCACAACACTTTTACGTCTCATTGCAACTCAGCCAAGTTTGACTCTGAGCCCTTCTATAGGACACAAGAAGATACATATATGTATTTTTTAAACTTAATTAACAGGTAATACAATTTGTATTTCTTATTTGTTTTCAAAGACACTTCTATTAACTCCATTTTTAGAAACGTTTTCTTAAACTGATAGCTTTTGTGTTTAAGTGCAAAGCATGAAACTTCTACATATTGAAATAAATGAATAGTTGTGAGCTCAAACCACATGAGTTTTCAAAAATAATCCTCATACTTCTTTACATAAACATTTTTCTTCTGGTCTGCAGTGGCAAGTCTTCTTGCCATAAATAATAATACATTACCTTTGCACATACTGACCTTCAAATAAAATTAAAGACTTGCTATGGAAGACAAATAGCACCTAAGACTTGACAAAGCAGAATAGCAAGGCTTCTATAATTCATGTTGGCCTGTGCCTTTACAGGACCATAAAAAGTAACGAAAGCTTCAAGTACACAGCATTAGCAGGAGGTTTGGCACCTTCTTCAGGGGGCTGCATTCCAACCAAAATGTCTACCAGAAAGTACAGGCAGAGACAGAAGCGGAGTGTCCAGAACTGAACTGAATTTTAAATTGTTTTTCCTTTGCCCTAATCAGCCAATACAACAGTGATGTGACATCAGATTGCCATGTTTTCCAGGCAGGAAGATTAATTTTTTCTGAGAATATGAGGAAAGGAAACCTATAGGCTACAGTACCATTTCTACTGCTATGAAGATCTTTAATTCGCAGTGGCAAAGTTGAAAAGTAATTTCTGCCCTGTTAAAGCCGTGCTACAGCATCACTGGGTGCATTATTCTGGCCAGAGGGAGAGTCACTGCATCACCAGAAAAGAAAGGTTGAGCTGAAAGCGCTATAGAGCAGGTGAAGTAGAATGTACAGGCCTTTTTCTGTGCTGAACAATGAGTAATAGCACTAGTATTAATTGAGGTGAATAACTACTGACTAGTGCAGTGAGGGTACAGCATATGATAGGGTCTAGCCCTTATGTCAACTGTTACAGACAACTTGAAAACCACTGTTCAGGGTGTTAGGTGTATTTTCCTGTCACGTAGTATACACAGCTTCCTGCACTCACCACCTAAATATCCTTGGTGTCTTAAAATGTCTGTCATTTTACCTCTGGTTTTAAAATCTACATAAGCATTTTGGAGAAATCATGAACCCACCCAAAGAACATCTGCACAGTGTGGCTCCCTCCAGGCGCAGATTAAGGCACAGAAAATTTGACTTGTCCCCAGTCAGCTACACTGATACAGACAGACATCAGAGTTCATCTAACCATCTCCTTCCCCAACCCCTCCTGCATTTCAGCTATTACTGTCAATTCTTCTACCACAAGTTTCCGTCTTAAAAGACTGAAGGAAAAAACCGTCTACCGTGTGCAGATTTCAGGATTCACTAACGCCGGCGAAGGACCTCCAACTCTTTCACAACCTTTCAGCACTCCAAAATATGGTACTGTGGAAGCTCTATGCATCGGTGTTACCTAGAACAAATCCTTGCTTGATGCACTATATATGGCATTATTCTCTACGCTTTCCTGCTTTTCAAGGAGCAATTAAGTGCTCATGCACAAGATTTGTTACTCAATCCTTAGTTACCGATAACAAACACAAAAAATTTTCCTTTGTTAGAGGTAAACTATGCATCGCAGAAAAACTCTGCTACTATTTCATTAGCTAACATGCAGGGAAGACTTAGCTAGGGTTCCTCATCTCTGAAACATTTTCTGACCTATTTATGCTAGCTATATGCACATATCTCTATTTATTGCTGATTCCTGTCATAGGTTTCAGCAGTTTAAATATTCTGCCTACGTCTAGTTAAGTTCAGTAGTCTTTGGTGTTGGCAAAATCCTAAGCAATAATTTAACAATGGTTTCTAGTTAGACCCCTGAGTCATGAGCAGTAAAAAAAAAAAAAAGTCTCTTTCAATTGTTCCTACTGCGGGTAACAGCTAATCAAAGTATCTTTTGTTTTCTAATAATTTAATTGTGTTTTACATAACAAATACTATAGTTCACTGGCAAAAGTTTGCTTTTTTCAAAGGTGCCTGGATAGGCTAAGATCAGTACAGTTACATTTATAAAGTCCCATATATTGTAATCATATAGGGTTGGCTAAACATGGTCTCTCAAACTTCTTTAACACCTTATCAGTTAAACTAAATCTAGCACCGCAGTAGACCCTTTTTAGTTTTGACCACAGCTTCCCTCAGTTGAAGCTTTCTGAATAAAAAAAGAAAAGAACAAACTAAGATGGTACTAGCCACAGGAAAAGAAACCTGTGATATTCAGAGGCAGAAGCAAGCAAATTACTTCTCCTCACTACAGCTTTTTTGTATTAAGTGAAGGAGGTATAAACACAAACCACTAAATAGTCAAAAGTATCAAGCAGAAAGAAGGAAAGAAATTTAAAATCTTCCTTGAAACCAACAGAGTTTCTGTCCCCTCCTCCCCCCACCTTGAAATCCTTTCTTCTGTCAACACAAGAAATTAAAGTGTCTCCACAGGAGCTTTTCCACAGGACTTCATTCCATGCATTCTACTGAACATATATTTGGACAGGATTCAATATTTCATGAAAATGATAGAAATGCAGAATTAATTTAATGCAACATTTAAAAAATTCTAGTAATTACATTGACTTTAAACATTACAATTACTATTTCCCTCCTCCCCAACATTTCAGAGGTTACTTAATCCATTAGAAGAACCTCAGGTTTCTTTGTTGTATAAGACCTCCTCATCAACAAAGCAATCTGCAGCTTTTCAAATAACTTTTTAAGCAAAATGAAGTAGCTGTTTGATTTAAAAAAATTCTGTTGGCAGGTGGGTAGGAAAAGAAAAAGCAAGAGGCATTTTTGCAAATATGGATGGTCAGTATCAGCGACACAATCATGTATTGACCACATTTTCCTGGAGCTACTTTGAAGCTTTTGTTTTAGCTGTCTGTAAAGAACATCTCAACCCCAAATCACTCTTCACATCACAGACTGCTTTGGTTCCTGTATTAGCAGCACTGCTTTCTACTGCCTGAGCACTTCACCTGTCTTCCTTAACCATTCAAGCTCTTTATCTCCTTCAGTGGGATGGGATGGTGGTGGGAAGTATCTTGGACAGGTATTAACATAGGCAATAGGAGATGTAGGTTAGCAGCCCGTGTTGACAGATGGCTGACTGCAGATAAAATTGTCTTAATGTTCCTAACAGATGAAGCATGACTTCTAACAAATACACAAGTCATATTATTGTTATCAGGAACAGGTGGGATCTCACCAAAACAAACCCAAACCCTACTAGTAAAACCTGCAAAAGATTGAAAGCCACTTCCAATCATATAGTTTCTTATGAAGTCAGACCTGCATCAGGGTCCTGACCCATTAAACAAGCTAGAGCTCTCATAATAGCACGGGGAGTAGGAATAATTCTCTATAATAAACGTGTTTCTCTTTGGATAGTGGGTTTAAGAATTCAGCACATACATCAAGGTATCTTAAAAATACAAACCTGAAGGCCTCAGACAGCCCATACATTCCAGGACTTGTTTTAACTAGATTTCATATATATAGAATCATAGAATAGTTTGGATTGGAAGGGACCATTACAGGTCACATAATCCAATCCCCCTGCAGTGACCAGGTTGATCTTCAACTAGGTCAGATTGTTGAGAGCCCTGTCCAACCTGATAATGAATGTTTCCAGGGACGTTGCATCTACCACCTCTCTGGGAATCCTGTTCCAGTGTTTCACCAACCTCATTGTAAAAAATGTCTTCCTTATATCTAGTCTGAATCTACTCTCTTCTGGTTTAAAAACATTACCTCTTGTGATATCGCAACAGGTCCTGCTAAAAAGTCCCTCTTCAGCATTCTTATCGGCCCCTTGAAGTACTGAAAGACTGCAATAAGGTCTCCCCATAGCCGTCTCTTCTCCAGGATGAACAACCCCAACTCTCTCAGCCTTTCCTCATAGGAGAGGTGTTCCGTCCCTCGAGTCATCTTTGTGGCCCTCCTCTGGACCCACTCCAACAGCTCCATGTCTTTCCTGTGCTGAGGGCTCCAGAGCTGGACGCAGGACCCCAGGTGGGGACTCACCAGAGTGGAGCAGAGGGGTAGAATCCCCTCCCTCAACCTGCTGGCCACACTGCTTTTGAGACAGCCCAGGATACAGTTGGCTGTCTGGGCTGTGAGCCCACATTTCCGGCTCATGTCCAGCTTTTCATTCACCAGTGCCCCCAAGTCCTTCATGGCAGGGCTGCTCTCAATCCCTTCATCCCCCAGCCTGTATTGATACTGGAGGTTGCCCTGACCCAGGTGCAGGACCTTGCACTTAGCATTGTTGAACCTCCTGAGGTTCACATGGGCCCACTTCTTAAGCTTGTCCAGGTCCCTCTGGATGGCATCCTCAGGTGTGTCAACCGCACCACTCAGCTTGGTGTCATCTGCAAACTTACTGAAGGTGCACTCGATCCTACTCTCTATGTCACTGATACAGAACTTCGACAGTACTGGTCCCTGTACAGACCCCTGAGGGACACCACTTGTCACTTATCTCCATCTGGACATTGACCAGTTGACCACTACTCTCTGGATGCAACCGTCCAGCCAGTTCCCCATCCACCAAACAGCCCACCCATCAAATCCGTATCTCTCCAATTTAGAGAGAAGGATGTTCTGTGAGACCACATCAAAGGCCTTATACAAGTCCAGAAAGGTGGCATCTGTAGCTCTTCCCTTGTCCACTGACACAGTAAGATGGTCAGGTAGGACTTGCTCTTGGTGAAGCCATGCTGGCTGTCTCAAATCACCTCCCCGTTCTCCGTGTGCCTTAGCCTAGCTTCTAGGAGGATCTGTTCTATGATATTCTCAGACACAGAGGTGAGGCTGGCACGTCGGTAGTTCCCAGGGTCCTCCTTTCTACTCTTTACATTTACAGGAATCCCAGAACATGTGTAAAGTTTGACTTGACTTCTGTTTGAAATACTTCTCTTGCGGAGGCAATATAGCCTTTTTATGCTTGATACCATAAGTCTGATTCAATCTCTCTGTTTCCCATCAGATAAAGGAGAATTTGAAGATTTTGTGATTGGCCTTTGCGTCAGCACGATATTCATTCTGGTTTTCACACTTTATGCTTGTTCTCTGGTGCTTAAAAGGTAAGAAGGGAATACCGGCTGAAGCTGTTAGAAGCACTTCCATTTTGCTTAACACAAAGTTTCATAGCACTGGGCCTTTTTTGTCGTTAAAAGCAAAGCAACTCAAAAAGCACACAACACAAAAGCCACCCCACTCATTCACACAGTGAGTGCAATTACAAACCACTCTAAACAGATTAAAATAGTTTCTAAAAAATCTACAATCTTTTGCTTTTTATAGTTATCTGACTATCTTCTGTTTCATATATCCTTGAAAAAACCACGGACCATTTCCCATAGTGGCAAATAGGTTATATATATAGAAAAAGCAAGCATTTGATTATTTTGTTCTTTCATTCCCAACTGATAATCATGTCTATTCTATTGAAATACAAAAATAAATTCCAGCAGGGTACCCAAATGGATGTTACCATCTAAGCACTTTCCTGCAAGCACATTTGGAAGTCAACTGTGTAAATTATGCACATAAGGACATACTGAGGAGTAATAACTGGATGAGTAGGAAGAAGAGAGAGTAACAGGATACCTGTAAGATATGGATGAAGTCCTCTTATTTTAGGAGAAATTGTTCTCTGCAGTAATGAAGTACACCTCCCTCAAATTAATTTGAGCTACAATATTACAGGCATACAGTACCACTAAAAGAAAAACGGCTTGCATAGTAATGGGCTCTTACATTGATTTTCTGATAAACCTAGTTGTATACAACCATTCATACTACTATTTTAACATCCTAGAACACTAGCCTCCCTTTTTTTCCTTTTTACAAAGCAGATCCTCAGAAGCTGAAAGCACAGCTGCTAAACGACAGACAGACAGTACCACCTGTGGCTTCAAAGCCATATGGCATGACAGAGCTCACTTTAGCTTATGCATCAGGCTAAACTCCTGCCCTTGCCATCAGCAAGCAGAATGCACACCACATTAAGTCTCCTATGCACTTTCCTTTTCAGATTTTACTTTAAGCTGCACTACATCTGATCCAGCCTTTTTGACAAGAACTTCTGAGACCTACACAGAAGTTTTGACCCAGAGAAAACTTCATTGTGTTAAACATAAGATCATACCTCATTGTGTTGGCCTATTAGGAAAGAATTTTTGGAAAACTGAAAAAGCAGCACACAGAAGCCTGGTGTAGCACCATGACACAGGAATGAAATCTGTAGTAGTACTGAACACCTGGAACTGAAATGAGGGGTCCAAAGGACCCCCTCATCTCAGTTGTCTGCCTAAGTTGTAGAAAAGGACTCACCAGACAGCCAAGCACCTGTCTTCATAGGATCAGGAACGAGATCCAGGAACTCTACAGCCTCAGGCTTCACCTCAAACCACAGTCTAAAGAGGCAAAATACCTTACAGCTAAGAAAGTCTAGATTCAGGCAACACTGAAGCCAACACTAGGACAGTGTGATAGACTACGTAACTTCCCACTGTATCTCACAGGTGTGTTGGGTATTTTTCCTATGGAGGTGAGTCATGCCAAAGGCTCACAGTGGGGTGCTTTGAGAGCAGCTGCTGACAGGGAGGTCATCAGCTCAAAAATGCTGAGACATCGTCTCCCCCTGCCCTCAAGGAGCCAGTGATGAGCAGTCAGGGTGACTGATGCCAATGGGATCAGTCAGCTCAGCAGGAACACCTTTTCAAATTCCCATCCCACCTCACTGTTGCCCCTCCACAGGGAAATCACAGCTGAGCCCTGCCAGCCTGGGGCCAGCACCAGCATCTTGGGGCAGTGGGACTGATGGGCAGGCCACCACTACTGCCTGTCCGCTTGGGAAGGGCCAGGGAGGACAATGCCTCAGGTGGTTGCCCATGGTGAGGGTGGCCCAGGGAGGCTGGAGATCATACATGCATGTTTTGTTGTTTCTGAGCTAGCAAGTGCAAGGAAAAAGCTTGAAAGAAAAGGGTGGTGATGAGAGGTCTGTGGACAAACAGCCAGCTGAAACCCATTTGAACAGCTTAATTGGCAAACTCAGCTCTACATTGAAAACCCCTCCCTCTACAGCAGAAGCAAGCTTTTAGTAAAGGTGTGTTTAGGTTCACATCAGGTGACACAGTGAGATACCATATGCAATAGCTCCCAGACAGACCCAAAGTCAAAACGATGAAGGAAGAACAAGAGCTGTGTTGCCCCCACTGCTCTGTTTTGTGGGTTCCCGGGGGAGCCCCTTACAGGCCACTGGTGTCATTGCACTGAAGCTAAACACAGCAGTAACTTGCTCTTTGTTTGAGTGAAAGTAAGCTTCTGGGGAGGGCCCAGGAGCAAATACTTACTAAAACCAACTTCCTCCTACGTGTCCAAGAATCCTCATGAAGATGGAGGTTTTGTGGAAATGATAGTGAATTGGGAATAAACAGCGATTAAATGTATAGAAATAAACTACATTAATAGGTCCTGCCACAGCTCCTTTGTCCTTAAACAAAGATGTTAATCATCACTAACTCAGTATTTCAGTGTAGACTACCAAGCTTAGTCTTCAGTTCTTAATTGGCATTATGCTTAATAGTCATTGTAGAACGTCTTACTTTGATGGTCATGAAAATACCAATAAAAAGTGATGTGTAAGGTCATTAATTTAAATGCATACAAAATGTCAGTCTTTTAACCTCACAATAAACTTAGAATATTTCTTTACAGGCTGAAAATATCATGCTGGCCCAGTGTACCAACTCCAAGAAACAGCAGTGCACTCCAAGATATGGCAAGTACTCTTCTAATGGTGTGAAAAAATACACAAGGCAGATCTTACCTACTGATTAATCAGTAATGCTATCACACTTCACACTAGTGAATGCCTAGCATCAACAGCTGGGAAGCTAGGGTAATATTAGAAATATAGGGTGAGGGAAGGTTGTTCTTTAGACAGAGGCTGTATACACTTTTTAATAAAGGTTCTCAGACTTCTTTGAGAACATTATGGAGTGTATTTAAAGGCATGGTTATTAAAAGAACAAAGCAAAGATGAATGGGATGAGATGGAGTCTAAAGAGAGAAATTCAGATTTTATGCCCAGTTGGTGTTCACCAACTGGAACTGATTATGAAGTAAAAGTTGCTCAAAATCCAAAGTAACAAATCATGGCCTAATTCCACAGAGGTCTCACGATGGAGGCCATGTATATGGTGCTTTTGGAAATCCTCTCCTCGCCTCTTGGTCTCTACCTGCCTCCAGAGCAATCCAGGGCTCTGGCTGGTCAGCTAGTAGCTGGTTGAGGAGCACCTACCAGTCAACAGGCACCAAGGTTCAGCAGCACGTTCAAATCTTGCCCACAGATTTCCCATATACTTTGGTAGGGTCATCTGAATTTCAGGACTGAAGAAGCACCTGGAAATCAGCTGTCAGAAGGAGGCTGCTGGACACCATGTTATTCACTTTTGGCTGTTGGTGGACTCATTTGCATCTTTGTCTCCTTACCTTCCACCTTTTAAACAAGTTTCTGCTCCAGTTTTACAGACATCTGATACTAAAAGCCCTTCCTCTAGGACACCTCAGTTTATCTCCCAAGTCTCAGACTACCAACCACCACATTTTTGGAGCAAGAACTTGTACTGCTTTCCTTCTTAAATCTATTTCTCCGATTTTTCTGGCAGACTTGAATTTAATTTGGCCCCCGTAGATCTACTTTCTCAAGCCAGCTTGTGAGCTTTAACAAAGCAGAGTTCTACCTATTTAGTCAAAGATCAGGCAGAACCTGGAAGGTATCTAGAAGCCAGACACTGTCCAAATCTAGGACACAGAATGAAATCAGCAACAAGATTTCAGAAGACCCTGAGAGGCTGCTGGTAATCTAAGGATTTGCTGAACATTATTAGCATTGCTTCCTTCAACAGAGCAAGTAGGAATGTTCATATTCCAGATCAGGATTCCTTGCTTGCTTTCTTCCTTTCTTCTGCCTAAATGTAGATAAAGAAGTGGTGACCTCAGAGGAGTGTCAGTTAGTCATTTTGCCAAAGCCAGGCAATGCTGAACAAAGGATACTCAGATGTAGAAATACACATCTGTACAAAATGACAGTTTCAAAAGGGATGCTGTTAGAAGATTGCAGTTTCACTGTTCTGTTCACTTAAAGAAATTGATCTGCTTACAAGCATAAGACAACTTCCAGTTCTCAGTGCTGGGATTCAGATGTCCCTCACTATCCACTCCAGTAAAAATAACTCCACCTAATCCTCTTGCTTCTTCTGCACCATGCATTTAGAAAGTGGGAGATCTGCAGATTCAATACTTGTTTGAGGTGAGAATTCTCAAAGGCAAAAATGGAATCCAGTATATTCAGCATCTGGTGAATTTCTGCCCTAAAGAAAGTGCAAGACCTGAAGGTGCTTTGACGTAATAATAAGTTGAATTGCAGGGTAGTTCAGCAAGAAAGGAGTAAGAACTACCAGCCAAAATAACCTAATAGAGTCAAAGAATAGTTTGCTCTTGTGATTGAGTGCAAGTGAAAGACGTTGAGCCTGCATGTGATAGAAAGGACAAGTATGTTCTATGAACCAGAGTGCCAGTTGGACATAAATACTTTAAAAGAAAAATATACCTATTTAAAATGTATTTAATTGCTCCTGCAGAGGCAAAGCAACTATAAAAAGAAATGAATCCTGTATCAGCCAAGTCTGGTAGAGAAATACTGTAACATTGATAACATGACAGAAACAGAGATAACAAATATCAGACAGGGGTTTTGGGGAAAGCAGAAAAAACTCTATGTGAGCAGATGGTACAGTAAAGCAGTTACCAGATATATCACCTAGAAGTGATCTGATATTACGAACAATTCATGAAACATGGAGAGAGTTATTCCCCAAATGAGGACTGTAAAATGGAGGCAAGGAGTAAATCTTACTATATTCTGTATATTTATTTTATTTGTAGGTTGTTTCAAGACTGAACCTCATCAGGTTAGCTGAGCAATGTAGCAACCCTTGACAGCAACACATATACAGTCCAGATAGGTGGCAAGAGAATTTGTGCTTTAAATCCAGACAAAGCATTCCTTATTGCAATCTAAGGCAATGATACATCCCATGCTATGCAGTAGCAGGAGGAACTGGAGACACTCCATTCATTCAGCACACAGAGGCCAGGAAAATGAACTATGGAGACTAATCTATCTAGCCAGCCACCTATCAGTGTCCTGTTCTTCTCATTTAGACAGGATTTATCAAAGATGCTGCTTCTTCTTCACCTATTAGTGCCTCTTTCAGACAGAAGCTCACTTAGAGCTTGTTTTAGATTTGGTAGATGTAGACTTTGGGCTGCTGTTCATAATAAATACAAAAATGGAGGTACATATCACACAGGTCTTTATTAAAAACAAGGCAAAAGCTAACCATGCAGAGGTGTCTACTCATCCCATTACAAGAAAAAAATGAAAGACAGCTGAGATTTCAAAGAACAGCATACTCATTTCCAAGTCAGAACACAAACTGTAAGAAGCAAAAAAATAGAAAACAATATGAACTTATTTCTTGCCAAAGAACCATAATAGTTTAAACAAATTTAGAGCAACTGAGGAGAGGGGGGCAAAAGGAGAAAAGGGAAAAAAAAAGAAAAACTAATAGTTATACCAGAGAACATATCAGCCTGGCCACAATTTAAAAAATATTATGGCAGAAGTGAGCAAACCCAGCAGAACAATCTAAGTGGACAAAAAGGATGCTTAGTGTTACAAACTGTTCTTCATTTAATCATCCAGAATTTGCAAAAGCTTGTAATCCAAGGTATACTTAGATAACAGTAAGGCATTAAGTTAAATAACAAACTGATTGCTGTAGCTGATAGCTAAGGCTTGTTTGGCTGCTATTCAATTCAGGCTGCTGCCTTCTTAAAGTAACACATCTGATAAGCTTTTTGAAAGCTGTGGGTCTCGGAACAGCACATCTTGAAGCCTAAAAATTATCACTACTACGTTTTGTTCCAAGAACACATAAAAGCAAGAAAAACTTTGCTTAAATACTATGGGAGAGATGATGGTGCTCTGAATTCGGGAAATCAACACATTAATTCATATTTTTAAAACCAAGGAAGACGAGTTAAAATGGATTAGTTAGCATATTATATAGGCAGGAGCAGGCTGCTTGTCTCCTAGCTTTATTCTTTTGTTATGTATTTCAGTAAATTGCCATTGCACTTTGCAAAAGTATGATACTAAAATTATACTTTCTTTTCACTTTGTCTTGCAGTCTAACTGGAAAACTGTTTCAAGGCCACTACTTCAGGCCCTGTCAGACAATGATACCACCAGCCTTTATGTCATAGAGCATGAGACAAAATCTCCTTTGAAGCTAGACCTCTTTACAGATGGTGGAGAAGACAGCAAGTGTGACACTCGCCAGTCGGAAGAACCTAGCAATAACATAGACATAAGCCTAAGGCACGAAGAAATCCTTGAAGAAGCAGTTACAAGTGAAGAACAAGGAATACCACTCTTGAGTGACTACACCAGCATGGAGTTCAGCCAGAAAGCCCTGATGAGTCTGTTGGTGAAGATGCCTGCAAGAGCTGGTCGTCCTCATGTGGAAACAGAACTGAGCAGTAAGCCAGCACAAACTGAGCATCAGGTTTTGTTTGCTCCCCAAGACTACCTCAAACAAAGTCAGGTAGTGCTTTCCCCATCAGGACCAACTTTGGTGGGACACGTCAATTCGAACTGAAGCATCTTTATAATTTCCCATACCATAAAATCAAGTTCCAAAACCTGATGCTTGAATGGAGCCATTAGGACCATATAGGACAGTGAGCTTGTGATGATAGTTACTCTCTACTTCAATAAGCTTCCTTGGTGAAATAGATTGACTATATAATTCCATCGGCTCTTTCACCACAGTCATTCTGTGGAAAGTCCTGCTGTCTTCATACAGGTAAAGCTTTCAGGGAACTCTATGAAAAACCTTCCAGTAAGTTATCTCTTGCTAAGTGCCTAGCCCCAGGGTGCTCAGAAAGCCATTTCAAGGCTTCCACTCTAAGCACAACATTGTTCTAGTCATCAGGAGAGTTGTCAAATCACTGTGTGGCCAGTTTAAGACTTGATTTTCAGATCTGCTAAGTTCCTCAGTAAGAGTTCCTACAAAAGTGTCTACCACTCCAAAGAAGCTCTCCAGCTGGTTGACGCTGGCCAAATAAGAGTGTCAAGTCTTGAATTTAAGAATAGAAAATGATGCTTATCCATCTATGCAAAGCACTATTAAGTGCTTTTTATCTTTACACTTTTATTCATCTTAGATAAATAGTGCTATGTAAATGAAGATGGTAATAAGTATCCTTATCAATACTGGAGTTTGTACTTGCATTAAATTAAGGCTATTTCTTCCTACATTTATCTACACAGACATAGAAATCCATTCATGGTCTCTTATGAGATGTAGCTGCAGATGTGATTTCACACTGCATGCAACTACGGTATCTGTTGAATACTTCAGGAGCTGAATAGATAGTCCAGTTAGTCACCCCTCCAAAGTTTGCGTAAAGGAGGAGTCATTGGAATATAGGGGATAAAAGAGTCTTCCTTAATATGCTGTCTATGTGATTCCATGTGTCTCCTGGTGCAAGGAGTCTGAACTGGTTTTCCAGCTTACAACAGCTTCTCAGTCATGAACTCTGTAGGCATTAATGGTTTGCAGTTATTGCAGAAGACCCAGTTTATTGTTGTCATCTCTAGTTTACGGAGCATTTTATTACAATTATTTTGTGGAGAAAGAAATTGATCAATTGTACGATAAGCACCAGGGGGTCCTTAGAGGGCCACCTTTTAAAATTCTCTCGTTGAAAGTGAAGGACGATTCACTTCACATGCACACAAATATTTCCATGCACATTAAGCAGTATGAGTCATAGAATAGCCATGCTTACAAAAAGCTCAAAGAAATTGCATATCCCCCACTTGGCTGATTTAGTGAGGCCCCGTAACAAAACCTGTTTTATTCACTTTCCTTATTTATATTCCTTTCCTCTTTACTTATATCTCTTTATGTCTTTAGGACTGGCAGGAACCAACCTGTATTTCACTGTGGGTTTTGCATGGTTTTTTCTTAGCACTTAAAAATGCATTCTTTTGCCACAAAGCAATGTGCTCATTACCCCTCACGCTTGTTGCCTCTCAATGAAAGAAGGAGTAACAGGAGAACTCTCCTGACCATCTAAATGGTTTGAACAGTCTTTCAAATCTCTTAACATCAAACGAGTGACTTTGCCTGATTTGAATTTAGGAAAACACAAATGAACCTGCTATTAGTGGAGTTGTTGTGATTTGCAATATCTGGTAGAGGGGCTGAAATGAGAAGCTGTTATGGACAATAAAGTCCTCAAATTATATACAATCATTATCAAGCAGTCATGTGAACACAGCCTAACTTGTCCTTTCCCAAATATGAGATACATCCATGCTCCTTACCTATAGTATTTCTTTCATTTCTGGTCAGAGTCACTTATTTTCCTAGTGCAGTTGGTACCTTTCAGTAACTTACTCCTCTCTGTAAACAGTGAATTAATTTTTTCTTACTCTACACCTACCAAACCAGTATGTATTAATATGTTACAGAAAAAGTATAAAGTAGATAAGTGGAATCAAACCAATGTCTTGTAAGCAGTTTCAATATATGAAGCATCTTTCATACATGAAACTCCAAAGACAGTTTGAGCTTTTGACATGGTGAGTATTGCCCCCATGGTATTACCCATTGTCTGATATCTTGCTAAAGAAAATCCATTTATCAGGCCAGAATTTCCCTAGAAGTACACAAGGACCTATTTACCTCAAATAGAAGGGATGGATGTATTCCACTTTCAGTTATAAACCTCACAGTATATGTAATTGTTAATTGATCTCATTAGATTGATATCACACTCAATATTTGTATAATGGCTGTAAATTGTACATTTGGGAGAATGAGATACACATGAAAAATCCTGGTATGGAGCTTAGATACAAATGAAGAGCTCATCCCATCGTGATATATTCTTTAAGAGCAAAGAAAGACCCCTTTATGTGGAGAGAAATAGCAGAACACACTTGCTAAACAGTTTCATCCAGCCAAAAAGGAGGGTTTGGTGGAATAATGTACCTACTCAGCGACACAGGACTAGGAGACACATAGTGCTCACGTCTTCAGATTAGGGGCAACTGGTTTTTTTGTGGGGTTTTTTTTGTTTGGTTCTTTTATGGGGATTTTTAGCTTATTTGGAAGGGACCTGCAATGATCATCTTGTTCAATTGCCTGACCTCTTCAGGCAGTTTAAAAAGGTGTCTGCATATACAGATGCGTAATGAGTGCAGAATCCTCCCTCTACTAATAAAAGTGTAAGATATTTCACGGGTGGTAGTACCATTCAAGTGGTTTCAGTAGTGTTCTTCAATATTCCTAACTTTGATATGTGTTATGAGTGAAATTGCAAATATGAAGGCTCAGGATCATAAAAGCCAAGACATTTTTAAATTTTTTTACTTTTCTTTTTCCAAACAGCATAGCTCTAGATGACCTCTGTAAGCATTAGTGAGAATTTAGCCATTGTAAAAGCTCAGATGCTCAGCTCTAGGCCTGGAGGCACATAAGCATAGTGGTTCATAGCAGAGGGTATTATACTGCAAGGTTACAGTGTTTTAGCATTTAATATTTACAGAGATAGGAATATAACATTTGGTCTCTAATATGGCCTCTAAAAACAGGCACAAAGCAAAGCTAGCACATACCTAATTTTTTTGGTATCCAGAGTACATCATTTTTCTTGCATACTTTCATGTAGTACAGACACAGAGATACTTTTTGTTTTTTTTTTTTACACTGCAGGTCAGAATACAGTGCAGTAGCTAGACAGCACTGAAAATTATCACTGCATTTCAGAGACAAGATAAACAGCTACTCGGACTGAAACAGGAGATTGCAACAACCACAATATTGCAGAGGTGTTTTTTTCCACTCTGTATTAACTACCAATAATAGAATATAAAATATATAGAACATATAGAATAATAGTAACTACAGAACATCGACAAATCCCCTAAAAACCTAAGACTTTGGGGTGCTTTGGCAACCTTAAAGCCACCTTTATAGCATAACAGCATCTGCACTTGAGAAAAGTCATCCTGAAAGCAGAGAGCACAGGGGCATCCTGTCAATCTGAGTCAACCTCAGTTACTGCTACTAAAACTGTAAAATAATGAAAACCTTCATTAAACTCCTGTACTTACAGAAGATACTTGTCTCAGAGCTCCTGACACTGTGTCGCAGGCTTTTAGTTTGCCTTTTTCTCTCCCTCTTGATGACACCACGTGCCTACTGCCTGAACGATGTTAACTGTGTCCTGGTACTGTACTGTTGGGATCTGTATGAACGCAGGTAATAAAACTCGGGACAGCTTACATCAGTCACTTCTGAGCACTGTTTACAGCAGGCTGCTGCTAAGACAAATCACCCCACACCAACGGGTGGGAATAATCTTATCCCCATATCTATTTTATTTCTACAGCTGAAGCACCAATCTGATTAATAAAACTCAAAACAACCTGTCATGCTAGAAACGGTCATTCACATCATCCATCCTCAGAGACCCCTTCAGTGCTTCAAAGAATCATAGAATTGAATTATAGCATCATTTAGCTTGAAGATGACCCTTAAGGTCATTGAGTCCAACCACAATCCTAACACTGCCCAGCCCACAACTAAACCATGGCCCTAAGCACTACGTCTACACATCTTTTACATACCCCCAGGGATGGTGACTCAACCACTTCCCTTGGCAGCCTGGTCCAGTGCATGATAACCCTTCCAGTGAAGAAATTTTTCCTCACATCTAATTTAAACCTCTCCTGGAGCAACTTGAGGCTGTTTCCTCTCATCCTATCGCTAGTTACTCGGGACAAGAGACCAACACCTGCCTCACCACAACCTGCTTTCAGGTAGCTGTAGAGAGCGATAAAATCTCCCCTCAGCCTCCTCTTCTCCAGACTAAACAGCCCCAGTTCTCTCAGCCGCTCCTCACAGGACTCATGCTCTAACTTCCTCGCACAAAGTCTTCCCTGGGCCAGGGCAGAAACTTTACAGAAACAGACTAACCAAGGAAATAATCTGGATTTGTTGAAGTGGTAGACACAGGCATGACAAAGGAAAATCCTGAGGAACGACAGGCACAGCAACAGCCAGCACTGCCAGGGAACTTGTGATTAAACAGGTTCCGGTCCTTACCGGAGACGCTGGATAGGCAGGCTGGAGATTAGTAGGCACACTAGTTTATCTGAAAAATCATGGGTCGCAGCCAGTTTTTGATAGGTTGCTAGTATGGAAATGGATAGCAGAACCATAAAGCTCTTATAGGTATTCTCTGACCTTTCCCAAGCAGTAACTGCTGCTGTCGAACTTGCTGATAGTGGTTCAAGCCAAGGTACTCAGCTACCAGCAACCTTCAATCTTTCTTGCAAGTTGCAACTAAGTAACCATTATGGCATTCATTTCAAGTGTGGTTACTGGGTATTACCAGAATTAGGATCCATAAGGGTCAGTAATTCCCTTTTGGTATGACACCTGTGGCTGTGCATTTCAGTATCTGGATGGCTTTGTTGGGTTACCTCTATCTTGAAATGAACATGGCCACTGTGACTTCTGTGTGTTATATTCAAGTGCCACATACTCACTTCTGGAAAGGAGGCCACCTGTGTTTATGCAATTTTTAATTATCATAGCTGTGTCAAATCAGTTGTATTGCCAATTCCCATACAACATACATAGACGAGCTATTCATCTAGGCACAGACTGTACTGTACCTTCTCAACACCACATGGGTTAGTACCTCATAGCTAAAAACCCAATAGTACACAGTAACATTGAAGTTCTAATTTGTTAGCTCTGGTTACGCTGGGTCGTACAAATGTCCTTCCAATGCTATAGAACATCTGTGAAGAAGTTGAGATAAAATTTACATGGAATACATTGGCTCAATAAAAATTAACATTGCTAGTAAAGATTCCACTGGGGAAAAATAAAAATATTTCTACTACTAACATAAGAGATTTTATGGATGCTGAGAATAGCCCTAGTTCCAAAACCAGTTAAAACGCAGTCCAGTGGTACATGATTCTGTTCACTCCATTTCAGTGTTCAGTCACCTTTGGTCAGAAGACCCTTGAAACTTTGCAAAACATAAATAAGAAAAGCAAAGCTACAGCAGTATACCTAAATTCACCATATATAGGCCATATCTCCATTGGAACGATTAAGGAGTCTGCAATTCTCAAAGGGGTTTTGCATGAACTTATAAACCCATTATACAATTGCATTGATGACACTTGCTGTAAGAATGTTTCTTACTCTTATATTTCTTCGAGCATCAGTTTCTCCACTCTGCTTCCATATTTGTGTATTTGAAGTTGCAGGGTTGCAATGAACGTTAAATCTTGTGTCCATAAAATATTTTATTGGCACATAGTCTGTCGATAGTGGTGTTTTTTAATATTGTAAGTGACTCAGTTTCTGCTCTCCAGATCTGATGAAAAGGTGTGCTAATCCTAGCACATGGAGCAGCGACACTGGAGAACTAGTGAAAAGCACAACAGAATACTACTTTTTCAACTTCTAAGGACAGCTGTGTTTTAGGTTTTTTTGGTTGTTGGTGTTTTTTGGTTTTTTTTATTTTAATACTGGTTGGTTATTGGAAAGCTTCAGGGAACAAAAGGGAATGTTTGGATGCAGAGAACAAGCTGACTGACAGACTTCTAGGCACTAGAAACAAAATGGAAGATACACTATTCATTTTTCCTTATACCCCTGCACTTGCATAGTCTGTCCTTCCAGCACTCCGAGTACATCTGGGACCTGGAACCAGACGTGCTGCCCGGGAGGCCCAGTATTGCATACTGGCACCGTGGTACTCTGCCTAATGCCATGTCAGCAGAATCCAGCCTTACAGTTCCCATCTCTTTTCTACACTGGCAAAACTCTCATTGCAGTCATAGACTAAGTAAGGATTACAGAGTTCAGATTTACTTAATTTTATCTTGATTTAGATTAAATAAAAGCACCTTCCTGCTCCCAAGCATCTTAAACTGCCTTTCCCCCAAAAAAACTGAACAGTTGAAAAAAAGCCATTTAATCAGCTAATTACCTGCATGTAATCAAGTGCAAATCTCCAATATACATCATCCTAGTGTTGGTCCAAGGCATCAGGACTGATGCCCAATGAACTGGGCACGTCCTCAAAGTCAAAATGAAGCTGTTTCAGACATGACTAAAAAGGCCCTGTAACCCATACACAGAGTATCTCTTATTAATGTATAAATAGGTACATCACATTCCCGTACATTTTAGCAGATTACTGCTGCATTAGGGTACCAAAATAGCAGTGGTCGGGTACTAAAAATAGCGGCGCTTTGCAGTAGGCTGGTAACAAATCCTATAGCACACGGTACGTCGAAATACGCAGCGTTTCAAACAGTATCTGAAACGTTACTGTGACAGCTCACGAGGGGGTGCTCGGGCACTGAAATTCATACGGCAGTGCAGCACAGCGTACCTTCTGCAACAAGATGCTCTTCCTACACCAGCTACCACACTCTGACTTTTCAAAATTCCAGAACAGATTCTGGCTTGAAGATTTCTGTTTCTCCCCTGTAATTCCCTGAAAAAGCCTTAAGGCGCTCAAATGTTTCTTGGGGGTTTCTCTCTCAGGACATACAATCAGCCTGTGTCTGCAGCAATGAAGGGCAACATTATCAAAATGAGGTACTGTTACAGCAAATCCCAGACTGCAGTTTGCAAAGTCTGGGTAAGTGATACAACGAACCATATTAAAAAAGGAAGGTTTCATCTGTTGATTCAAAGTATTGTGCTGGAAAGGGTATGATGTCAACAGCAGTGCAATGATCCAAAAGCAAGAACACCATGAGCTTTCTGTAAACCTGGTGTTAAAGGTTATCAAATCACAGTGGTAAAGCCAAGTTCCTGCATAAGCCAAAAATCAGCACCCTGCCTAAGTCCCCATCTAACAGCAGGACCTTATTGCAAACTACTTTCATTCCTCTGTCTCACACTGCAAACAACCCAATTCCATACATGCAGACCTCTTCAACCAGTAGGGCCATTAATCCTTCATGATTTACACATCCGGTCTTCCACTTCATCTCAAAGTTACCTCAATTCATAGTACACAAGTTCACACCTTCATAATACCAAAAGGAATGGGGATGCTGAATCATACACAGTTCTCACCCCCTGACCACAAACCCAAAACCCCTCCTCGACCCAAACATTGTCACAGCTTCTAATCAGTTAAGCATCAAGCAGCAGCAACAGATTACACAGTACAAATCATGCTATCACAGCCAGAGATGTCTGATCACTGATGTTAGGCATTTCACATCTCGTGTGTGTGCCCTTAACTCAGAAGCTGAATCAACAGTGGAACCAGCAGACTTGGACAGTTACTCAGCCCTTCATGTTCTTCTAAACTGGCGGGAGACAGGGGACAGGAATGATGCTTGACAGCTTTTACAAAGCTCTTCAGAACTATGATCTGGAAGGCTGATATAGCCTCTAAACAGTAAGTTTTGCCTTTATGCTCTTTATAGATCCCTATTTGTCCCTCTCCATAGAGACTATAAAGGCAAAAATTTATCTTATAGGCAGAAGATGACACAGAAGCCATGACACATAATCTCTTAAAAAGGGATATACTACCCTTTCCAAATGAAGGTGGAATAGTTACACCCTGAGAGAAAAAAGTTCTTAAATAAAAGAAGTAGGATTTCTATGTTTGAATTCTATGACTGAATTACTACTGTCCTTATAAGTATAAATTACCCCAAGTAAAAATGATCAAAGGTAACCTGATTTATTTGAATCATTGAATCACAGGTTGGAAAAGACCTCTAAGATCATCAAGTCCAACCGTCAATCAAACACCACCATGCCTACTAAACCATGTCCCGAAGTATCATATTTATATGTTTTTAGAACACCTCCAGGGATGGTGACTCCACCACCTCCTTGGGCAGCCTGTTCCAATGCCTGACCACTCTCTCAGTAAAGAATTTTTTCCTAATATCCAATCTAAATCTCCTCTGATGCAACTTGAGGCCATTTCCTCTCGTCCTATCACTAGTTACTTGGGAGAAGAGCCCAACACCTGCCTCACTACAACCTCTTTTCAGGTAGTTGTAGGTAAGGTCTCCTCTCAGCCTTCTCTTCTCCAGACTAAACAGACTCAGCTCCCTCAGCTGCTACTCATAAGACTTGTTCTCTAGACCCCTCACCAGCCTCGCTGCCCTTCTCTGCACACACTCCAGCAACTCCATGTCCTTGTAGCGAAGGGCCCAAAACTGAACACAGTACTCCAGGTGCGGCCTCACCAGTGCTGAGTACGGGGGCTTGATCACCTCCCTACTCCTGCTGGCCACACTATTCCTGATACAAGCCAGGATGCCATTGGCCTGCTTGGCCACCTGGGCACACTGCTGGCTCATGTTCAGCCGCCTGTCAACCAGTACTCCCAGGTCCTCTTCCACTGGGCAACTTTCCAGCCACTCCTCCCTGAGCCTGTAGCATCGCCTGAGATTGTTGTGACCAAAGTGCAGGACTCAGCATTTGGCCTTGTTGAATCTCATACAGCTGGCCTTGGCCCATCGATCCAGCCGGTCCAGATCCCTCTGCAGAGCCTTCCTACCCTCGAGCAGATCAACACTCCCACCCAGCTTGGTGTCATCTGCAAACTCCTTGAGGGAGCACTTGATCCCCTCATCCAGATCATTGATAAAGACGTTAAACAAGACTGGACCAAAAACTGAGTCCTGGGGAACACCACATGTGACCGGCCGCCAGCTGGATTTAACTCCATTCACCACCACTCTCTGGGCTCGGCCATTCAGCCAGTTCTTTACCCAGCAAAGACTACACCCATCCAAATCACAGGCAGCTAGTTTCTCCAGGAGGATGCTATGGGGAACAGTGTCTTCATCTGCCTCTTCATCTTGGTTGGGAGGTCTATAACAGACCCCCAGCAGGATGTCTGCCTTGTTGGCTTTCCCCCTCACCTTTACCCATAAGCATTCGACTTTGTCATCACGATGAATGAAGTTCTGCATACTTGGCTTCTATCTTTCATGTAGCCATAAAAGCACAGTAAACGCCTATTCCTAATGCATTCAGTGCAATGCAATGGTCTAACACCTTCTTCCACCAAAAGATTCTAAAGCATACTTTAAACTAATACATTCAGCAATGCCACATTTTGAACAAAGCAAGTATTGTAAGTCCTGTTATAGAAGAGCGACGAACAGAGTATTTCAGTGACTTGTTGCATGTCCCGTACTCTCTAAGAAATGGCACCATAAAGCAGTCTCCAGCTCTCCCAGGCCCACACCATAAACGTACGGCTATCTTTCCATCCACTGGAGATTAAGCAACAGAACAAACATATCACATGTCTAAGGTTCTTTAACAGATCAGACGATCTCCTTGCTGATACAAATGAAACTTGGACAGATCAAAGAACACATTACAATTAACATCATAAATATCCAGTCAATATCTTTTGTAGAGGCTGCCCCCTCTTCTCTGCATCCCAGTAAACTCTTTATTAACATATCTACCCAAAATCTCCTCTGGCTAAATGAGAATTTAACTGGGCACACCAAAACCTCCCTGAGGCAGAGGCAGCAGGAGGCTGCTCCACGAAAAGCAGAGAACCCCCTACCCTCTTGCCACCGAGCAGAAAGAGGGGACCTAAGAGATGGGGGGGAATGGAAACAGGTCCCTGCTCGGGGGGGCAAGAGAATCCCCTCCTGGCCTCCCTCACCGGCCCAGCTGCCCTTAAGCAACAGATATGGGGCTCTGGAATGTGAGGGACCGGCCACAGAGGAAGTGGGTGAAGGTGAAGCTCCATCCAGGGGGTTGCCTAGAACGAGTCAGTCAGCCCCACATATTACAACTGCCTCAGCTAAGAAAAAAAGTAGGGTAATTGTCATAGGTGATTCCCTTCTGAGGGGAACAGAGGGCCCGATCTGCCGACCGGACCCATCCCACAGGGAAGTCTGCTGCCTCCCTGGGGCCCGGGTTAGGGATGTTGCGAAGAAACTCCCTGGTCTGG